>ENA-OFDP01000181-OFDP01000181.1-metagenomes-genome-assembly--contig:-NODE-181-length-29743-cov-6.249629_pt1 | contig 29743 bp, 34 predicted proteins | sample MGYA00153389_OFDP01 | MGnify analysis MGYA00153389
GGGGGACAAGAGAGTTATGTTGCGGTAACAACAATTGCCAAAAATAGCGCAATATGGGAAGATAGAAAAAAATATAAAAATTAGGGAGTTATGATTCTTGGTAACTATTAAATGTCGGGGCATTACCTTCTCAAATATCCAAGCCGTAATCTTTGACAAAGACGGCACTCTAGAGGATTCTCAAGAGTTTTTGAGATTGTTGGGGATGAAGAGAGCGCGCCTCGCAGACGCTCAAATTCCCGGCGTTGGAGAGCCTTTACAGCAGTCGGTAGTCGCCGAGAAAATGAAATTGTTGCAGCGGGATACATCGCCGAAACCGGCAGGGGATGGTTGGAATCTTTAACTATTGCGCGTCGCGCTTTTGACGAAGCGGACGAAATGTTTAAAAATAGTGCTACTTCTCCTTTATTTGTCGGCAGTTTGGAAGTGTTGAAATCTCTTTCGGAAGCGGGTTTGAAACTGGGAATTCTTTCGGCGGCTACAACAGAAGCGGTGCAAAAATTCGTGAAACACCACGCATTAGCCGACTACATTCAGTTAGAAATGGGAGTCGATTCAACGCTTCACAAACCCGATCCGAAATTGTTTTTACAAGCGTGCGAGAAACTGCGAGTAAATCCCGCAGCAACTTTGATGGTGGGAGATTCGGCGGGCGATATTCAGATGGGTAAAAATGCGGGCGCGGCTGGCTGTATCGGGATTTGTTGGGGGAATGCCGAGGTTAGTCATTTGGAAAAGGCTGATGTGGCGATCGCATCTTTGGATGAAATGACAATTTTAGCAGATTGAGCAAACATCAGATCAATTCCTACTGAGATGTTGCAGCAGTGTCAATAATCCTTTTATGAACAGGCAAGATGCCTGTTCCACAAGAGATGAATTTTGTTGTGGAACAGGCATCTTGCCTGTTAAGAGAGAATAGTGCAACATCTCATATCAAATCCGTTTGCATCGGAATGATCTAAACAGAGGAGACGGAGGAGACGGCAGTGCCGTGTCCCTACCGCGATCAATTGTAGGGACACGGCACTGCCGTCTCCTCGCTTGTCATTCCGGCGCAGCCGGAATTGATGCCGTTTCCCTACAGACAACAACGCAAGCCGAGAATTACGACATCTCTTTCCACGCCGTCGAGTTCGGCAACTTGCGGCAGATATCCCCACTGCTGAAAGCCAAATTTCTCGAACAATCTTAAACTCGGCTGATTGTGTGCAAAAATTATGCCCATGAGTGTTTTAAGCTGCAATTCTGGACTCCGCCCAATTGCCGATTGCAATAATTTTTGTCCGATTCCGCAGCGTTGGCGATCGGGCGCGACGTAGATGCTAACTTCTGCTGTATGCTGATAGGCAGCGCGTCCGTAAAAAAGCTGAAAACTCAGCCAGCCAACAATATTTTGTTCTGATTCGATTACCCAAATCGGCAAGGAATTGGGAGAATGTTCTCTGTACCACGCGAGGCGGCTTTCGACTGAAACTGGTTTTAAATCTGCTGTGGCCATTCTCCCTGGTATTGCTGCGTTGTATATTTGGACAATTGCGGGTAAATCGCTTTCTACTGCATCGCGGATTTTCATCGTTTGGTTGACTGCTGACTACTGACTGTTACCAAACATAGTCCAATACGGTTCAGATAACACTGTTAATTCCCCGAAGATCCCCCTTAAGAAGGGGGACTTTGAGCAACTTCTTGTCCCCCCCTTTGTAGGGGCGGTGCCCCCGTGCCCGCCCTCTTGGCTAGGGGGGATCTGTCTTATCTGAACCGTATTGAAACATAGTCTGGTAACAATAAGACAAACTTGTTTTTACGGCAAATTGTAGAGTTCCATAATATCGCTGACAGCCATCCGCGAATTTGCGCCTAAAGTCAGCGGCGATGTGTGCCCTCGCTGCAAGTGTTCGGCGGCCGCACAGCCGATCATTGCTGCGTTGTCCGTGCAATATTTTAATGGGGGAAACAATACTCGCAAGTTGTGTTTGGCTGCTGCTGCTTGCAAGTGTTTTCGGAGTCCACTGTTTGCTGCAACTCCGCCACCGACTACAATCGTGGTAAGCCCGAAATTTAAGGCGCAGTCGATCGATCTTTTGGTCAAACCCTTGGCTACTGTTTCTTGAAAACTCGCCGCAATATCATTAATTGTAGAGGCAGACAAGATGCCTTCGCTACCCACATCATTACTTTGTTTTTTCAGTTTCTGCACTAATCGCAAAACTGCTGTTTTCAACCCGCTAAAACTGCTGTCGTAGGGATGATATCCGCCACCCGGCAGCGAAATTCTGCCTTCGGGTAGGGGGTATGCTTGGGGATTGCCAAGGGCTGCCAATTTGTCCATCAGCGGCCCGCCTGGATATCCTAGCTGCAACAGTCTCGCGACTTTATCAAAAGCTTCGCCGGCCGCATCGTCGCGCGTTTGTCCTACTGTTTCATAAACACCGCAATCTTTGACATGAATTAAGCTGGTGTGTCCCCCGGAAACTAACAAGCACAAAAACGGCGGCTGCAAGTCGGGTTCGGTAAGGTAAGAAGCGTAGATGTGTCCTTCGAGGTGGTGGACGCCTAAAAACGGTTTTTGGTGGACTATTGCCAAGGTTTTCGCCGCTGTCAGCCCGACTAACAATGCACCTACTAAACCGGGGGCACAAGTCGCTGCAATGCCGTCAATTTCTGACCAACTGAGATTGGCTTCAGACAGACACTGCGCAATTACCTGATTTAGCATTTCTAGGTGACTCCGCGAAGCGACTTCGGGCACTACCCCGCCATACTGCTCGTGGATTTTAATTTGTGATGCTACAACATTGCTGCAAACTTGACGATTCTTAACAATCGCTGCTGCTGTTTCGTCACAAGATGTTTCAATTGCGAAGATGGTTGCCATTAACTGGTAATTTAATTTGATAGGTTAGCTATTGCTATTGCTAGCTTAACTAATAAAGGCGCAACTCCCCCGCTATACTTGTATTCAGGTTATGGCGATCGGGAGCATCTGCCTCCTGAAGTAATATCCTCGCGGTATTGCTAGCTCGGCACTAACCTGTGAAACGCGAATCCCTGATTATGTTGGGCTTTGCCGCATCCGCGATCGATACTTTAGACGGTCAATAAATGCGGTAATCTGGATTCGCGATCGGCAAGTTGAAATGCTTGTAAAAAAAACTTATTGTTTTGTAACAAAGGGAAACAATTTCATGCGACGATTGTTTGCTGCAATTTTAGTGGTTAGTCTGTGGATCAGTTTTGCTCCAGTTGCTTCGGCTTACAATTTAGTGCCGTGCAAAGACTCTCCCGCATTCAAGGAACTTGCTAAAAATGCGCGTTCTACCAATGGCGATCCCGCATCTGCGAAAGCAAGATTCGATCGCTATTCTCAAGCTTTGTGCGGCCCAGAAGGATACCCGCATTTAATCGTAGACGGCAACTTGAGCAAAGCAGGAGACTTTTTGATTCCTAGCATACTGTTCTTGTATATGGCTGGTTGGATTGGTTGGGTAGGCCGCGCTTACCTGCAAGTTAGCAAAAAATCAGCAACCCCAGAGGAAAAAGAGATTATTATCGACGTTCCTTTGGCAATCAAATCAATGTTGAGCGGCGTTTTGTGGCCTCTGGCAGCTATCAAAGAACTCACCACTGGTGAAATGTTTGCCAAGGACGACGAAATTACTGTTTCCCCCCGCTAAAATTGGGAAATCCAGAAGCGCTAAAAGCTAACAGTTAATCAATTAACTGCCAATTAGCAATTAGCGGTAGACCGATCGGCAATTACCAACTGTCTCAAATTTTTAGGAGCAGAATTCATGCAATATTTTGTCAAGTTTCTTTCGACCGCACCAGTATTAGCTATCCTTTGGCTATCTATTCAAGGCGCGGCTTTAATTGAATTTAACCGCTTTTTCCCCGACCTGCTTTTCCATCCGATGCCTTAAGATTTGACCCAAATTAGGTCGCCAAATCTCGGGTCTAAAAGTTGAGAGTTTTGAATTTTGAGTTTTGAGTTAGTTAAAGGTTAATTTAAAACTCAAACATCAAAACTCTCAAACTATAGCCTTTGTCTCAGTAACATCAGGTGGGGACGGGACATAGGGCATCGGGCATCGGCATTGGTTATTTGTATAGCCTCACCAATGACTAATGACTAATGACTAATGACTAATGACTAATGACTAATGACTAATATTGTGAATCGATGAAGTCTTATCTCGCCGCAGCAATTCAAATGACTAGCTTGCCTGACCTGCAAAAAAATTTGGTTCAGGCAGAGGAATTAATCGACCTGGCAGTGCGTCAAGGTGCGGAGTTAGTTTCCTTACCAGAAAATTTCTCGTTTATGGGAGAAGAGGAGGAGAAGATTGCTTGTTCAGAGGCGATCGGACAAGAGAGCGAAAAATTCCTCAAAACGATGGCAAGGCGGTTCCAGGTAACGATTCTCGGTGGCGGGTTTCCGGTGCCGACGGAGGGCTCGAAGGTATACAATACTTGCTTGCTGGTAGATCCAAATGGCAATGAGTTAGCAAGGTACAAAAAAGTACATTTGTTCGATGTGAATGTGCCAGACGGGATTACTTACAGGGAATCGAGCACGGTGAAAGCTGGTGAAGATTTGCCGCCGGTTTATGTGTCGCCGGAGTTGGGGACGCTGGGACTTTCGGTTTGCTATGACGTGCGGTTCCCGGAAGTGTACAGGCATCTGTCCCACAAGGGGGCGGATGTTTTGTTCGTGCCGGCGGCGTTTACAGCCTACACTGGCAAGGATCACTGGAAGGTTTTGTTGCAGGCTAGGGCGATCGAGAATACTTGTTACGCGATCGCCCCGGCACAGACTGGACACCACTACGGCCGCCGTCAAACACACGGTCACGCGATGATTATCGACCCTTGGGGTGTGGTTTTGGCAGATGCTGGCGAGGAACCGGGCGTGGCGATCGCGGAAATTAATCCCGATCGGCTAGAACAAGTCCGCCGCCAAATGCCGTCGCTGCAACACCGGGTTTTTCTGTGAAGGAATTTTGACACCAATTGGTGTCAAAATTTCAGTTTGAGAAATGAGGAGACGGCGAGTGCCTTAGTCCCTACAATATTATTTTGGGTAGGGACACGGCATTGCCGTCTCCTCTATCATTGTTTAATCAAGGTTCAATGACCGTGCGGTTCTCCCAAAAGAAGAATTGGCGACAGTAGAATTGCACGAAATGCGTTTTTTTGGAGAAATGAAACACACTCTTTCGGTTTTAGTTGAAGATGAAGCGGGTGTCCTCACTCGAATTGCTGGTTTGTTCGCCCGTCGGGGTTTTAATATTGAAAGTCTGGCCGTGGGCCCGGCGGAGCAAGTGGGAGTGTCTCGGATTACGATGGTTGTACCGGGAGATGACCAGATTATCGAACAGTTGACTAAGCAACTATACAAGTTGATTAATGTGCTGAAAGTTCAGGATATAACGGAAATTCCCTGTGTGGAACGGGAGTTGATGTTGCTAAAAGTTAATGCTGCTAGCGGGACGCGATCGGAGATCATTGAGTTAGCTCAGATTTTTAGAGCGCGAGTGGTGGATATTGGTGATGATACGCTGACTTTGGAAGTGGTCGGAGATCCGGGTAAAATGGTGGCGATCGTCCAGGTTCTGAATAGATTTGGCATCAAGGAAATTGCTCGTACTGGGAAAATTGCCATGACGCGGGAGTCGGGAGTAAACACAGAGTTCCTTAAGTCTTTGGAAGCGAAAGTTTGAGTTAGTTGATGGTTGACTGTTGACGGTTGACTGTTGACGGTTGACTGTTAACTTGTATTAGTCATTAATCAATTGTTGGCTATCAATTATTTAAAGAAGCTAATTGCCAGAACGCATCATGATCTATTTACACTTATCGCGATGCTACCCTAGCAATTTATTTTTTATGACTGAAATAAAAAAAATCGCCTTTTTTTTTAGGGTAAAACACTTGACTTTCACTGTTTAATAAAGTATTATTAAATAATGGGAATATTGGAACTTTTTTTATTTATGTCACCACTTCCATTATTTAAATAATACCACAAGAAATCAACCAAAGTCAATAGATAATCTTTCTTTTTTAGCGCCAATCACTCATCGCAGAGTCAACGATTTTTGGTGGTCACAACCCCAACTTCTTCAAGAAGTTGGGATTCCAACAAAAAATGACGATTAAGTCGTATACTCCGCATTAATCTTCACGTAGTCGTAACTCAAATCGCATCCCCAAGCCTTCGCAAAACCTGCGCCATTCCCGACACTGACCTGAATTAAAACCGTGTCGGATTTCAAATATTCACCAGCCGCCGCCGTTTTCATGTAATTACTCGCAGCAGATTTATCGAAGTCCTTCGGTTGTCCGTTTTCCATCATCAAAAAATCCCCCAATTGAATCCGCAAATTCTCTTGTTCAAACGGAACGCCCGCCCGCCCAGCCGCCGCTGCAATTCTGCCCCAATTCGGATCGCGACCAAAAATAGCAGCTTTCACCAAAGAAGAACCGACAATTGTTTTGGCAATTTTACTCGCAGAAACTTCATCTGGCGCGCCGCTAACTTGCACTTCCACCAAACAAGTTGCACCTTCGCCGTCGCGGGCGATCGCCTTTGCCAAATGCACGCAAACTTCTGTTAGCATCGCCTCTAATTTTTCAGCATCCGGGCCCATTTCGGTAATTGCCGGTGTGCGAGATTGACCGTTCGCCAAAGCAATTAGCGAATCGTTGGTACTCGTGTCTCCGTCAACAGTAATTTGATTGAAACTTCTGTCAGCCGCCCGACTCAGCATTTCTTGCCACAAATGCGACGACACTGCTGCATCGCAAGTTACAAATGCTAGCATTGTTGCCATGTTTGGATGAATCATTCCCGAACCTTTGCAAATGCCGCCGATGCGTACTGGCCGATCGCCAAACATGGTTTCTAGGGCGATCGTTTTCGGCACTAAATCAGTCGTACAAATCGCCTTAGCAGCCGCATCAGAACCAGTGGAGGAAGCCTCAGCAACTAATTTCGGAATTCCCGCCCTTAGCGGTTCCATTTTAATCCGCTGTCCGATGACTCCAGTGGAGGCTAACAGAATTGATTCCGAGGGAATGTTCAGGGCTTCTCCCAACAATTTCGCACTTTCGAGGGCATCGGCCAAACCAAGTTCGCCAGTAGCTGCATTGGCTTGTCCCGCATTGCACAAAATAGCTTTGGCGCTGGGTTTTGCTTGCAGTCGCTGGCGGCAATAGTCCACGCAAGCAGCCCTGACTGTGGATGTGGTGAAGACTCCTGCGGCGATCGCGTCTACTTCTGACAAAATTAAACTTAAATCCGGCAAGCCTGAAGGCTTCAAACCCGCTGTAATTCCCGATGCTCGATATCCTCTCGGTGCTGTAACTCCGCCGCCAATTACTTTCCAGTCTGACATGATTGCCTCCCTAGAGCCTTCTATTCTATTGAGAGGGAATTATATCAAGTATCCAAGCCCAATAACTAACAACTCATAACTCATAAAATTAATCGCGACTTTTTCTTGAGAGTTAGAACTCAAGAAGAAGTCGCGACGATTTTGTAACTGACATTATTAATTTCTAGCGGGTATTCAACAAAGTAGATTCGACAGTCTCGCCATTACTAAAAAGTTAGCTCATGGTGGCGTTGCTGCGATCGTAGCTGTCTCTAAGGCTGGGCTGTGCCTTGCCTTGAATGTGACCCCAGTAATTTGTATCTTCCATCCCGACTTCGGTGGCGGTGCGGTTGAGCATGGATTGCTGCCGGTTCTTGACCATGTGGTGGTGGCGCATCATCAGGGAGCGGGCTTGATTTTCGGTAGACATATGGGGTTTCTCCGTATTCCTTGATTAATTTTTGGCTGGTTTGCTCTTCCTATTTCTCACTATAACAGAGAATTCTGTATCTAAAGCTACCGAATGGAGATTGTAATAAAACTTTATATATGGGTGGGACGATCGCCCTTCGCGACAAAACACTCGTAACCAAAAGGGCGATCGGTCTTTGGGGAATAGCCACCGCCCAAAACTTGCCATATAGAAAGCGATCGACCATCTGCACTAAAGAGCCTCGCACGTTTTGACTTATGCCAAAAGGGCGATCGACCTGCTCTCTAATTCACAAGATAATCACTCAAAGTTTTTAGTAAACGTTGATGTCGCTCTGATGAAATAGCTCCAATAGAACCGATAATTTGATTGCGAGGCAATACAGCAAGGAAACCTAACCGAATCAACGATTGAGACCGTAAGCCACTGGCAGCAAAGTCTGAGTCAGAGGGGGAAATAATATCGTCAAAACCTGGAACCTGTTGATTTAGTTGGGTACTAACACCGCACACTAAAAAATCTCTATAAGGTGGGAGTTCCCTCAGAAAGATGGCTGGACGATTTTTAGTTGTCCCGTCAGCTTGGGGTATTGGGGTGAGAACAACATCAGCTTCCTGTATAGTCAGGATTTAGTGTTTTAATTGCATTGAGCGGGTAATCGTCGTCCTGACTGTAGGCATTGTTTAGTTGATGCTTTGACAGGCCCAACCAGGCTTCCCGTTCTGCCGATCGTTCTGGGAGGATCGTGACAATGAGTTTTGTGTTTGGTTCAAGCTTGTAGGGTTCATCTAGCTGAATAGACTGCCCATCAAAATGTGCGGACAAGGAAATAACCTTCATGATTTGCATTTCTTGAAGACGATCGCTTTTACCGAGTGTATCATATTCTGCTTTTGCGTAGCTGGAGAAAGAAAGTAATCAGTCGATGAGATGATTTCCCCGCAACCGCAATCAAAAAGCGAGCTCCCCTTTCTATCCCCAAATCGACCTCGATCGAGAAAAAGGAATAAAGGGATCTCGACCTTTCCATATCCCCACAAGAGCATCGCACTTTTTGACTTATTCCAAAAGGGCGATCGCCCTAGTTGTCGAGTAGACATGGTTTGGGATAAACTAATATAGATGCTAACTTGAAGTTTGAGGAAATTATATGATAGCAGTCATTGCAGAACATATTGAAATTACTCCGGGTGTTTGTGGCGGTAAACCGCGCATTGCCGGACATCGAATTAGGGTTCAAGATGTTGTCATTTGGCACGAACAGATGGGAATGTCTCCTGATGAAATTGTGTCGCGGTATCCCACAATTACTTTAGCAGATGTATACGCAGCCTTGACTTATTACCACGACCATCTTGAGGAAATTCGACAACAAATGCAGGAAAGCGAAGCTTTTGTGCGGGAATTGCAAGCAAAAACTCCTTCCAAGGTACAGCAGAAATTGAGAGGGCAGAATCTTGGAAAAGATCCGATTTCATTGTGATGAACAAGTCGAACGGGCGATCGCAGAAGCTTTGAGAAGACGCGGTATTGATGTTACGACTACACCGGAAGCACGACTTTTAGGTGCTGCTGATGAAGAACAGTTAGCTTTTGCGATTTCTCAAGAACGAGTAATCTTTACCCAAGATGATGATTTTTTAGCACTTCATCAGCGGGGTTTGGAGCATTGCGGTATTGTTTACTGTCATCAAAACAGTCGTTCACTGGGTGAAATTGTGCGCGGTTTGATTTTGATTTGGGAGGTACTCGAAGCGTCGGATATGCAGAACCATATAGAGTTTATTTGAAAAAGGCGATCGCACTTTTTGACTTATTCCCAAAGGGCGATTCCCTACGGGATAGCTGCGCTTCACGCACTGTACGGTCGCTAGTCGATTTTGGGCTTGCAATCGACAAAGGATAAAGCCTCTTCATCGAGATAATCGGCGATCGCCATTTCAATTACGGCCCAAACGGGATAGTTCATTATTTTTGCGCGCATTTCTAATCCTTTCCGAATAGTTTCAGGTAATCCTTCGAGAAAGATTTGTGCTAATTCCGGTGACAGATGTCCGGCGATCGCAGGCTGAGTTTGCATAGAATTAGTTCCTTGCTGGAATTTTCACGTACTGTCCATGTGAATGTTACAATAGGATGTAGTTCCGCATTGTGCGAGAAAAATTATGACTCAGATGCCTATGCCATCGGTAATCCAAGAACATATTGAAATTACTCCGGGTGTTTGTGGTGGTAAACCGCGCATAGCAGGACATCGGATTAAGGTACAGGATATTGCCATCTGGTACGAAGATATGGGAATGTCTCCTGACGAAATTGTTTATCACTATCCTTCAATTACTTTGGCAGATGTCCATGCTGCTTTGGCATATTATCACGATCGCCGGCAAGAAATCCGAAAACAAATTAGAGAAGATGAAGCTTTTGCTCGCTCCATGCAGGCGCAAACTCCTTCTTGGCTTCAGGAAAAATTAAGAAATCGCAATGTCTGAAAATATTCGCTTTCATTTGGATGAAAATGTTAGCAATGCGATCGCCGAAAGTTTGCGACGGCGTGGCATTGACGTGACGACTACGCCGTCAGCAGGGCTGATAGGTTTTTCAGATGAGGAACAAATTGCTTTTGCTTTGGAACAAGACCGGGTTATTTTTACTCAGGATACAGATTTTTTGCGACTGAATCAAGAGGGAGTTACTCATAATGGTATAGTTTATTGTCAGCAAAATAGTCGTTCAATTGGTGAAATTGTGCGGGGTTTAATTTTAATTTGGGAGTATGTAGAACCGTTCGAGATGCACGGGCGGGTTGAATTTATTTGAAAGCGCGATCGCCCTTGTTGACCAATGCCAAAGGGGCGATCGACCTTATCCCCACTCATAGCGATCGCACGTTTTGACTTATTCCAAAGGGCGATCGACCTTTTGGCATCTGGTATAGATGAAGGGAATCGCACTTTCCTGCAAAAACACTCGTAACCAAAAGAGCGATCGCCCCTGTCCATCCACTCATACCGATCGCCCTTTCCATATAGCCAAAAACAGCCAAAAAGTAATCGCACTCAACTGAACGCTAATAGTTGTATAATAGACAAGCTAGGCAAGCGCAAAAAGTGAAAACCTATGTCACAGGCAATCCTCAAACAAATTGTCAATCAGCTTGAAATGCTGGAATTTTTAGAGTTACAGGAACTAGAGCGCGTAATCTGGAAATATCTGGCTGACAAACAGCAAGCTACTCAACAATATCTACTTCAAAAATCTGCTAATAAAAAACAATTATTTCGAGAATGGGATGCTATTTCTGATGAGGAAGCTGCGGTACTAAAAGCTGAGTTTTCCGCCGAGGATTTAGCTTTTGTAGAAGTCGTCTTAAGTGATTATCTGCCCCAACTTCAGCAACAGGATGAAAATTGATGCTAGGAGATATTTATTTAGCCTATCTCAATCCTTCTAAAGGTTCAGAACAAGCAGGAATTAGACCAGTCATTATTGTACAGCGAGATACATTAGACCGCTTTACTACGACGGTGGTAGTAATTCCGGTAACAAGTAATCTGCGACGATGCTCAAATACCAGGGACAATTATTTTACCGACTGGTGAAGGTGGTTTAACACAAGATTCAGTCGTGCTTTGCTATCAAATAGTAGCGATCGATAGAGAGCGATTAATCAAAAAAATCGGCACTCTTTCAGCAGATTATGTATCAAGATTACAGGTGGCATTGCAGTATACACTGCAAATGGATGAATTTGAGAATGTAGAATAATAAGTAGTAGGACACAATTAATTACACAAAACTCTGGGCTACAAGCCTTGTCTAGTAAAGAATTAGCAAAGAATTAGTGTGTAATTAATTCTGTCCAATTACTTAAAGCATAGCTTCTTAAGGGGGATTTAGGGGGAGCGAGACTTAAACACCAATCAGAAATACAGAGCCTTCTCTTCAATCTGCGCCGGCGGATTTTGTTTGTGTAGACGCGGCTTCAACCGCCGACTTTTCTAACATTTCAAATCAGCAGCGCTGATATCGCATTCCCGGCAATTGCGAAACTAATCCCATTAATTCCAGTTGCAAAAGTATACTCGAAACTGTTCCCGCCTCTAATCCCAAAACTTCGACAATTGTATCAAAAGAAATCGGTTCAGAGTCGATCGCACTTAGCACCTTAGCCAACTCCGGCTCCAGAAGCGGCACTGGCTTCTCAACCGTTGGATTGGGTGAAAACAGCGACAACTGCTCCGGTGTGTCCAATTTTGGCATAGCTCCGAGCATTTCCAACAACCGGTCTTCGCTCAAGAGTCGATCGCTATTCGGCAGAATCGGATGAGCACCTTTACTCAGCAATTCCAAACAACCAAAAGAACGCTCATCATCCAATCTTGCCGTCAAAACATACACATCCCGGCAAAATTCATTCGCTTGATAAGCAGTAATTAACGCACCAGATTTATGAGGAGCTTCGATCACGATTGTAGCACGACTTAAGCCAGCAATTATCCGATTTCGGCGCGGGAAATTAGTTTTATTCGGTTGAGTGCCGGCCGGATATTCGCTAATTGCCAATCCCTGCTGCAAAATGCGATCGCACAATCGCTCATTTGTCTTAGGATACACAATATCCACTCCCGTTCCCATTACTGCAAAAGTCCTTCCTCCCGCCTCCAAACAAGCTGTATGAGCCTCTGTATCAATCCCCGCCGCCAACCCCGAAACCACAGTAAAACCGTTTTTAGCCAAAGCCGCACTAAATTTGCGAGTCCACTTTCTGCCGTATTCCGAAGGGCTACGAGTGCCAACAATTGCCACAGTTGGCGTAATTCCTTGATTTTCTTTGACATCCACATTACCGCGATAGTACAGCACCGGTGGCGGACTGGGAATTTCCAATAACAAACGGGGGTAATCTGAATCTGCGGGCGTCCAGAAATTGGGATTTTTAATCAGATGTCTTTCGATAAATTCTTCTGGATTAATTTTTTCTCGTGCTTGCAAGGTTGTTTCAATTATCAGCTTACCAAACCCGTCAACGCGCATTAAATCTACTGATTTTGCCGTCCAAGCTGCTGCCAAAGTATCGAAATGCTGGTGCAATCTTTGCAGCAAAATCGGCCCGATACCATTGATCTGCGACCATGCTAACCAGTAAGCGCGTTCTTCTAGCAACGAGTTGCCCTCAATTTATTCGAGAATAATTTTATCATTTCTGGTTTGTATATATATTGTTTGTAGTGAGGACTTTAGTCCTTATAAAATCTGAGGACTAAAGTCCTCACTACGAACCTATTTTATTAGGCTTTCCAATCGACAAAACGGGCGTAAATATAAGCAATAATTTCTCCTGTGACAGTCCGAAAACCTTCGCTCGATTTCCACCATTCCTGCGGGTTATAATCTTGCGGTTCCGCAGCTATTATCCCGACTTTAATGTCTGGATGTAGCACTTCTTTAAAAACAATCCAACTGCGGCGGGCGTGAGTGCCAAAAGAATAAAGATTGATTGAGTCCACTTTTAGGGCGGAAGTAGCTAGCCAATCTCGAAGGGCGATCGCAGAAGCAGCAGTTCGATGTTTGACAACACTCGGTGCTGGTACGGCTACTACTTTGTCTTTATCAAATCCTAGCGCAATACAGGTCGCGGCGGTTAATTCGGCATAGTTTTTATATTCAGCGAGATGGTAGCCTTTACTTACCGGAAGTCCTGTTGCAATTAATTGGCGGTATCCGCCTTTTTTGAATTCGGCGATCGCACTTTCGATCGCATAATCCGGCAACCACCCTTCGACTACTAATATATCAGCTTTGATGGGCGATGTCACCGCCAGAAATGGATGGATATTTGCGAGTATTAATGTCATTGAAATTATCAACCCGATGATTGCAACTACCCAACCTTCCCGAGTAATTGCCCACATTTCTCGACGACGGATTAGACGAATTCTCATTTTATAGCAGAAGGAAGAAGGAAGAAGGAAGAAGGAAGAAGGAAGAGGGAAACAGTGAGAAAGTGATAAAATTACTCATCAATACCCAATCCCCAATACTTCGGCTACGCTCAGCGCAGGTGCCCTATTCCCACATTATTGGCTTTTCAGATACTCAAAAACGCTCTTATCACCGATGTCTTGGGGAATTGCTTGAAAAAACTTGCGCACGGCAAAGATAATAAACAAAACCGCCCACAATGCCAGCAAAAATTGTTCGTTTTCCGGTGACAAAAAGCCGAAAATATGTCCTAAAATTAAGAGTGGAACTCCGGGAGTCAAAAACTTAGTTTCTAGGCGGTTGAAGCAGAAAGCTTCTTTGAAAAAGATGCCATTTAAGGCGGCAAAAGTAAAGCCAATTCCCCACAAGGTGGCTGGATGTTCGTACACTGCTAAAGCTAAAGGTTCGCTGCTTTGTAGGGCGACAAACAATGCTGCTGCGCCGCCGATCGCCCAAAATGCCTGTAGGGTTCGGTGTAGTGCAATCATGTAAATGTGAATAGTTGCCAAACTAACGCCTAAAGCTATCCAGAAACAAGCAAAAACAGGCGTTACGGCTTGGATGGCGATCGGGTTATCGCCGCTCTGTAGCACTAGAGTAGCACCGATCGCCAAACACAGCGCCGCCACCCCCAATCCAGCGCGGTAAATCAGCACTCCAGTGCGATCGCTTTGAGTAATCGTAAATTCGCCAAATTGCCCTTGATAGACTTCCGATTCATCAGGCGATTTCAGTAGTTGCATCACAGTTTCCTCCTATGTGTCAAACACGAATGTACTTATGTCAAGATATACTTTATTGATAAACCACTACAGCGGAACCGAGCGATGCCTAAATTTGACAAGCCTAAACTTAACAAGCCTCAACTTAACAAGTCTAAAGTTAACAATTCTCAATTTGACGATCGCCCAAATCAAAGCAAATCCTTTCCTTCTGAAGCCGAACTTCCTGCCATTGTGCTCGATGAAACCATTGTAGCAGGCAGAAGACAGAAACCGCTAAACGACTTTGAGCGCCTGCTGATGGAAGTACCGGAATTGAGAGAGGGATTTGATCCAGAAATTTTCGCCCATCTCCAGGAGAATATCCCATTTAATGCCAAGCAATTTGAAAGTAAAATTCGGCAGATTTTAGGCTCTAAAAATATTGATACCAGCCTTGCAAATTTCATCAAATATCTCGACTACATCAAGCAAAATATTCAATTGCCGTGCTGCGTTACGGGCGTAGAAGAGTTTGAATGGGAAGAAGAATATACAATGGGTTCTGGCAGCAAAAAAGAATATGCAAAGCTCAAAAAAACTCAACCTTCTCATACTGATACCTTCACAATTCATCGGTTGGATGATTTATTTATTGAGGAAGACCGCATATTTGTGGAAGTGATTCGCATCAGAGATCGCCAAAAATTTATCTTGCCTTTAGCAGATTTTGAATCAGTCGATGTAATCTCCCAAAACCAGCAGTTATTAGATGATTATTCTCTGTGGTTTATCAATTATTAAAAAAGTGTTGAAAGAGAGGAAGATGGGGAGAGTGGGAGAGTGGGAGAGTGGGAGATGGGGAGAAGGAAAGAGTGGGGGATTGGAAAAATGTTCCTTCTTCCTTCTTCCATCGGACTGACATCCGTTACATCCGTTACATCTGTTACAGAATCCGTTGCCGAACTTCCGACTTCCATCGGACTGACATCCGTTACATCCGTTACAGAATCCGCTGCCGAACTTCCCTCTTAATTAAATTGAAACAGCAAAGTGCGATCGCGAAACCAAAGCCAAAGCTTCAACCAAACTGCGCACAGCCGCAATCATCGCCACTTCACTGTTAAGTTGACTGACAGCAGAACCGACACCAACACCCGCAGCGCCGGCTCCAATAGCGAGGGGTGCGGTGACGCTGGAGATGCCAGAAGCGCACAATACGGGTACTTGTACGGCGCGGGAAATTTCAAAGGCGGCGGCCAAAGTAGGCGCTGCTTTTTCAATTAATCCCAAGGTGCCGGCGTGAATTGGTTGGGCGCTGGTGCCGCCTTCGGTTTGGATGATGTTAGCGCCAAGTTTGACTAATTCTGTTGCTAACTGCACTTGTTTGTCGAGTGCCAAAATGTGGGGAACTGTTACAGAAAGAGTGATGTTCGGAAATAGCGATCGAGTTTCGCGAGTCAACTCCAAAACTTCCTCAGCTTCAAAGCGGCGGCCCACGGCGTAAAAAGCATCAAAGTTGCCAATTTCAATCAAATCAGCGCCAGCTTCTACAGCAGCCGCAAACTTTTCTGGTTCCACAGCCGACACACAAATTGGCAAATTTGTCAAGTTCTTTGCCATCAATACCAAATCGCGATCGCAAGCAATATCGACAAATGTTGCACCGCCGAGATCCGCTGCTTTGACAACAGCCGCAACGTTGGCGCTATCAAAATTATTTAAACCGCTGATAATTTTCAGGGCGCGACCTTGCTCAAATGCGCGCTGCAATTTAGGATTTACACTCATCGTTAGTTTTCCAACTCAAAAAATTTGTTAGACTCATTTTGACACGGATTAGAACAATTTTCGATTTTTAATTCTTAATTTTTATAGGACTGACGCACTCCTTGTTTAGAAACCGGGTTTTTTTACGAAAATACTTAATTGTATACCGCAGATTAGGTAAAAAACTCGGTTTCTGATCCCGATGCGTCAGTCCTGTTTTAATTACTTCCCGGCTGTCGAAATTTGTGTACATCTTTGATAACTTGTGCCCAGCCGTCAGACAGAGATTCGAGAATCCGATCGCCCTTTTCTTTCGTCGCCACAGTCGCATCGCCCAACACTCCGCTTTGTGTCAACTCTCGCGTCAACCAAGCAAAAGGCAAATTACCTTCCATACTCAGCAAACTGTCGATCGGCAAATTCTGCGGATATTCGCAAACAGCAAGTTCCATTTTCACCTGTTCCGGCAAAATTGACAACATCAAACTTGTTTCTGCATCACCCGCATGAATCCCCAATTCTAACTCCTTCGCAGTTAGTAATTCTGCGGCTACATTGGGAACCCGCCACACAAACAGCGGAAAAACCGAAAAATCCTGATATTTTTGATGAATATCCCGCGCCGCAATTTCCATTACCTGCGGTTGTCCACCGTGGGCGTTCATTAACACCAACTTCCGAAATCCTGCCCGGTAAATACTGTCAGCAATTTCACCGATTACTGCTAAAAGTGTCTGAGCGCTGAGCATAATTGTACCGGGAAAATGCCAATGTTCGTTCGATTTGCCGTAGTATAAAAGTGGCAAAGCGTAAGCCGGAATATTTGCATCTAACTTTGCCAGCGCTTTGCCAGTCACCGCCGCGCTAATTGCCGCATCGACAATTAAAGGCAAATGCGGGCCGTGTTGTTCGATCGCACCTAGCGGCTGAATTATCACAGTATTTTCCTTGTCCGGCATCGACTGAATTTCTGTCCAAGTTAGATATGGAAAAAAACGCGATTCTGGAATAAAATTGTGCATAAGGTGGCAGCAAGAGCAAAGGCAAGCAAGGCAATTAACTAGCCGAAAAAACTAAAAAGTAATTCCCAAGATAGATAACTGATTCTGTATTTCGGTAGATAATATAATATAGCAGATGCTTTAAAGTGTGCGCCGATCGATCGCCAGCTCAGACCGAAAGACGTAGAGACGACTAATTGATGGAACCTTGGCAAATCCCCCAAACTAATTTAACCGACATTCCGATCGCCCAGGAACTGTCGCGCCGCATCCCTCGATCGCCCGATCTCCAAGCAGAAAACCGGGCGCTGCAAATTCTGGCCCGACAACTGGCAACCTCGCCCCGCACGCTGCTCAAAACACTGGTGGCGATCGCTCAAGATTTGTGCAGGGCAGGCAGCGTCGGAGTCTGCTTGCTAGAAGAAAATGCAACTTCCGAACAAATATATCGGTGGGAAGCCTTGGCGGGCGCGTGGGAAGCCGCAGAACAAACAAACACACTCAGCAGATTGCAGTTGTCGGGAGCCGATCGAGACCTCGAAACTCCCCAGTTGTACTTCCATCCAGAAAAATCCTTTACCGGCTTGCCAAAACCAGAATTGCCGATCGCCGAAGCATTAGTCGTGCCGCTGCTGGCAGCAGATCGACGGCTGGGGGCAATATGGATCGTCTCTCACGATCGCGATCGCCAATTCGATGCCGAAGACTTGCGGATCGCGATCGCGCTGGCAGACTTTGCCGTTGCGGCTTTGCAGATCGATCGCGCCGATCGCACCAAAGAAGCGCTCAGAGAAAGCGAAGAACGCTGGCAACTTGCCTGTGCCGGCAACAGCGACGGCATTTGGGATCACAACCTGCAAACAAATTGCTGTGTAGGGAGCGATCGATGTTTAGAGATATTGGAATGCGATCGCCAAGAATTCTACCGCTTCAGCGAATATTTGACCTGGATTCATCCCGACGACTTGGAGAGAGTGCAAAGCAATTGGCAGCAGCACCTGAATCGAGAAACCTCACATTACTGCTGCGAGTACCGCATCCGCTGTCGGGACGGGCGCTACAAATGGGTTTCAGCCAGAAGCAAAGCAATTTGGGACGAGTCAGGCAATCCGGTGCGCGCCGTGGGTTCTATGACAGATATCAGCGATCGCAAACAAGCTGAATTAGCTTTGCTAGCAAGCAACGAGCGCTTTCAATTAGCGACAAGGGCGATCGACGGCATCGTGTTTGAGTGGGATTTGGCATCCAACTCAGTCTACCGTTCCGAAGGACTCTCCTCCCTCGTCGGCGTCCGCCCCGAAGATGCACCGACAACACCAGAGTGGTGGAAAGAACGCATCCATCCCGTCGATTTAGCGCGGATCGAAGCCGAGGAAAAATCCATCTTAAATGTCGATCGCTACGAAGGCGAGTACCGAGTCCGACACGAAGACGGGCGCTGGATCGATGTTTGGGAACGCGGCTGCACGATCCGCAACCAGCAAGGCGAAGCGACCAAAGTTGTGGGCTTCACAACCGAAATTACCCAGCGCAAACAAGCAGAAGCAGCCCTGCGCGATCGCGAAACCCGCCTCCAGTTAATTCTCGACAGCGCCAAAGACTACGCCATCATCACCCTCGACACCAGCGGAGGCGTTACCAGTTGGAACGCAGGCGCCGAGCGATTGCTGGGCTATGCCGAAGCCGAAATCGTCGGGTACGACGGACGGATCATCTTCACCCCAGAAGACTCAGCAGCCGGAAAGCCGGAACTAGAAATGCACCTCGCCCTGACTCAGGGAAAAGGAGAAAACGAGCGCTGGCACGTCCGCCAAGACGGCAGCCGTTTTTGGGGTAGCGGGCTGATGATGCCCCTGCACGGCGCAGCAGACCAAGTGCAAGGTTTCCTGAAAATCATGCAGGACAAAACCGATCGCCGGCAGATAGAAGAAGCACTGCGGCAAAGCGAAAATCGCTACCGCACCCTCGCCGATGCCGTCCCGCAATTAATGTGGATCAACACCGCCGACGGCAGGTTAGAGTTTTGCAACCAGCACTGGCAAAACTACACGGGCATCGTGCCGGCAGAACTTCCGATGGCTGCGCCGATGGAAATAGTGCATCCTCTGGAGCTCGAAACAGTTACCGCCACGCGGAACCAGGCGATTGAAGCAGGGGAATCCTACGAATTCGAGTGTCGGGTACTCAGGTTTGACGGCATCTACCGCTGGCATCTAGCGCGAGTTGTCCCCCTCAAAGACAGCGGGGGACAGGTGGTGCAGTGGGTGGGCATCGGCATTGATATTGACGATCGCAAACGAGCCGAAGAAAGCTTAGCAGAAAGCGACCGCCGCTTCCGCTTTTTGGCTGAGTCGCTGCCCCACCTGATTTGGAATGTAGACTCAGCCGGGGAAAGTCGCTTTGCCAATCAAAAATGGTCGGAATATCTGGGAATGTCTTACGGAGAAGCCGCTCAAAACAATTGGGAGTCTCTGGTGCCGCCCTCGGATTTGGCAGAAGGTTTAGCCCGCTGGCGAGAATCTCTAATCACCGGAGAAGATTATCAAGCTGAGTTCCGCCTGCGGCGGGCTTCCGACGGAATGGATCGCTGGCATTTGTCCCGCGCCGTGCCAATTCGCGGCCGATCCGGCGAGATTGTCGAGTGGATCGGCACGAATACCGATATTCACGATCGCAAAATCGCCCAACTCAACGAGCAGTTTCTCTCCGAGCTCGAACTCCGCTTGCGCCAGCACTCCGACCCCGCAGAAATGTTGTGGGAAGCCATGCACAGTCTGGGAGAATATTTACAGGTCGATCGCTGCATATGGAACGAAATCGATGTAGCAGCCGATCGGGCAATTGCCCAGCAAGACTGGCACCAGCCCGACCTTGCCAGCCTCGCCGGCACCTATCAAATCTCCGACTTTAAGACGCCAGAACTGCAAGCTCTCTCTATGGCAGGTCAAACACTTGTCATCTCAGATGTCGCTAATCACCCGCAGACAGCGCATTTATTCGATAGCTACGATGCCCTGTCGGTTCGCGCTTTGGTCGATGTTCCCTGCCTTCAGGAAGGGCGCTGGGTGGGTCTTTTGGTGGTGACATCACAGGCGGTGCGGCACTGGCGGCCCGATGAAGTTTCCGTGATGCAAGAAGTGGTGGCTCGCCTCTGGCCTGCGATCGGGCAAGCGCGAGCCGTCCAAGACTTGCACGAAAGCGAGGATCGGTTCCACGCTCTAGCTGACAACATCGCTCAGTTGGCCTGGATGACAGATGCCAGCGGCGGGATTTTCTGGTACAACCAGCGCTGGTTTGACTACACCGGCACCACCCTAGAAGAAATGCAGGGCTGGGGCTGGCAGCAAGTCCACCACCCGGAACACGTCGATCGAGTTGTCGCAGAATTTAGGCGCTGCATTGAAACAGGCGAACCCTGGGAAGATACTTTTCCCTTACGCGGCAAAGACGGATCTTACCGCTGGTTTCTCTCCCGCGCCGTGCCGATTCGCGACGCACAAGGCAATGTGCTGCGCTGGTGCGGCACCAACACCGACATTACCGATCGCCTCAATGCAGAAGCGGAACGGGAACGCCTGCTAGCGCTGGAAAAGGCCGCCAGAGCAGAAGCAGAACGCGCTAACCGCGTCAAAGACGAATTTTTGGCTGTTTTGTCCCACGAATTGCGGACTCCCTTAAACCCGATTATGGGCTGGACGAAGCTGCTGCGATCGAACTGTCTGACACCCCAAAAGCAGCTTTACGCCCTAGAGACGATCGAGCGCAACGCCAAACTGCAAACCCAGTTAATCGAAGATTTGCTCGACGTGTCGGGGATTTTGCAAGGCAAAGTCAGCTTGAATATTGTACCTGTGGATTTGGTCGGGGCGATCGGCAGTGCGATCGAAACGGTGCGTCTGTCGGCGGAAGTTAAATCGATTCAAATCTGCACTCAATTTGCACCGGATATCGGTAGGGTGTTGGGCGATGCGCGCCGACTTCAGCAAGTCGTGTGGAATTTACTGTCAAATGCCGTCAAGTTCACCTCGCCGTCTGGCAAAATCGCAGTCAAGCTCGATCGAATTGACACCAGAGCCCAAATTACTGTAACTGATACCGGAAAAGGTATCGAACCTGATTTTCTGCCCTATGTATTCGACTATTTCCGCCAAGCTGACAGCACCTTCACGCGCAAGTTTGGCGGATTGGGTTTAGGATTGGCGATCGTCCGCCATCTCGTGGAGCTCCACGGCGGCACAGTGAAAGCCGACAGTCGCGGCGAAGGACAAGGCGTCACATTTACCGTCAGAATACCCCTGATGCCCGTGCAACCTCCCACAAGTCCTGTGGCGACTGCGCCGCAGGAATCTTTCAATTTGAGCGGTATTCGGGTGTTAGCGGTGGATGATGATGCTGATGCGCGAGATTTGGTGGTTTTTCTGCTTGAGGATTGTGGGGCCAGCGTGACAGCAGTTTCTAACGCCGACGATGCTTTGGCGGTTTTAACCCAGTCTGTCCCCGATGTGCTGTTGAGCGATATTGGAATGCCCGACACCGACGGTTATATGTTGCTGCGGCAGGTGCGGGCTCTGCCGCCAGAGCAAGGGGGACTGGTGCCGGCGATCGCCCTTACCGCCTATGCTGGAGAAATTGACTATCGGCTGGCCTTGGCTGCGGGGTTCCAGCGGCATCTTTCTAAGCCTTTAGATCCCGATCAGTTGGTACAGGCGATGTTAGATTTGCTCGTGGAGCGATCGGGCGAAAAGATTTTTTAATGTTTTTTTGTATCTGAAAAATCTTTGTTTAACGAACCGCTTTCGGCGCGTTAGTAGTAATCGTAGGGTGCGTCGCCGTTAAAAATCCCTCAACAAAAACAGATAATCTCCTAGCGACGCACCGGGGATCTTCAAGAGTTAAGCAAACAACCATCAGTTTCACTCTCGCTCAACAATTACGTGGGTTCGATACTATTGAGAAATACATAAAAATAGGTTTGCTCGTTCGGACTTTAGTCCTCACTTTTCTGAGAAATAAAGTCCTGAATGCAAACCCATTGATCGCGCATCATCTCAAACAAAAAAAACCTCACAGATAGAGGTTTTTTGATGATTATTGGCTATCGTCGGACAGGTTAAAACATCCTGTCCCTGCATCATGTCCACAGCCCTAAGACTCTATCCTTAGCGGTAATCGGTGCGAACTGCTGGATCGCGATCGCCTGTTGTAGTGGTATGGCGGACTGTTTCTTCGCGTTTTTTGGGCATCAAACCCAACAAACCAGACAAGCCGAGCAAGCCCAACCATCCCCAATCAAAATCGCGATTTGTCTCGGCATTGTAGACATCGGAGCGAGGAGTTGTGGTAGTAGTAGTTGTGTCTCTGCTGTTAGTACCCGGAGCTGTATTTGTCTGAGCCGAAGCTGGCAGATGAGCCGGTGCAATCGCTAAACCAGCAGCTATAATACCTGCACCGATTGCTTTGGATAAGTCAGAACGTTTCATAATTCAAATGCTCTCTGTTGGCAAAGTTCTTTAACTATCACCACTTTAGCGATCGGCTATTAAAGTTAAATCCACCTGTAGCAGTAAACATTGCTAAATTCCACCTATTACTACAGATTGATATCCAATTTTTAGCAGCCGCACGAAATTAAACATGGCTCGCAAAGCCCAAAACGTCACTTCACGGGTAGTATCTCATATCGTTTCCGGCCCCATCGGTATTGTTCAAACAGTCAACAGTCAACAGTCAACAGTCAACAATCATACAGACAATGTACTGTTGACAAAAAAAGGTAAACTCAGATATTGCACAGACAACAGTTTGAAGTCGATCGACGGAGATAAAAACCTTTGGGAATAGAGCTACGCAGCTACGTATTTCTAGACAACTTGCAGCCACAGCACGCAGCATACATCGGCACAGTCGCCGCTGGATTCTTGCCGCTACCTGGGGATGCGTCGCTGTGGATAGAAATCTCGCCCGGTATCGAAATTAACCGAATTACCGATGTCGCCCTCAAATCCGCCTCCGTGCGCCCGGGAATCCAGATAGTCGAACGCTTGTACGGCTTGTTGGAAGTACACTCGGGCCAGCAGGGGGAAACTCGGGCCGCAGGAAAAGCAATTCTAGAATTCATCGGAGTTCGCAGAGAAGAATGTATCAAACCGCGAGTTATTTCCAGCCAAATTATTCGCAACATCGACCCCCACCAAACGCAATTAATCAACCGCACCCGCCGCGGACAGTTGCTGCTGGCGGGACAAACGCTTTACGTCTTAGAAGTAGAACCAGCCGCTTATGCAGCGCTGGCGGCGAATGAAGCAGAAAAAGGCGCATCTATTAACATCTTAGAGGTTCAGGCTGTCGGCAGTTTTGGACGGCTTTACCTTGGCGGAGCAGAACAAGATATTATAGCAGGTTCCCAGGCAGCAATTGCGGCGGTGGAAAGCGTGACGGGTCGAGAAAATCCAGCAGTTTTTGGCCGCAAGGAATAGCCGTTAAAGGAGATGCAATTATGGCAAACACACAGCATTTAGCACTGCTGAAAAAAGGTGCAGTTAGTTGGATTGAATGGAGAAATCTCAACCCGAATATAGAGCCGGATCTGGGCGAAGCTAATCTCCGAGAAGCAAATCTCAGAGGTGCGTATCTTTGGCGATCGAACCTTTTTAAAATAGACTTATTTAGGGCTAAATTAATTTCCGCAAACCTCGCCGAATCTAACCTTAGTTTAGCAAATCTTGCTGGAGCGCAACTGCTCGAAAGTAATTTGATTAAAGCTAATTTAACTGGAACAAACCTCCGAGAAGCCGACATCAGGGGAGCTGATTTGAGCGGGGCTAATTTAATTGGGGCGGATCTCAGTGGTGCCAATCTCCAACAAACCGATTTTGGAGATGGGAATTTAACGGGTGCGGTGATGTTTCGAGTTAATGCGATCGGCGCTAACTTCAATCATGCTAATCTCAGTCAAGCTAATCTCACTCAATCCGAATTGATTGAAGCACATTGTTACGCAGCCAATTTCTCTAAAGCTAACCTCGGTGAAGCTCACTTTACTGGAGCATATCTTTTGAGAGCAAATCTCAGTTTTGCGGAGTTGAGCGCTGCCGATTTGCGGTGGTCAAACCTCGGCAAAGCTGACTTGAGAGGAGCGAATTTGACCGGCGCAAATCTCAGAGGAGCTAACTTGGCCGGAGCTAATCTGAGCGGCGCTTATTTGAAAGAAACAATCATGCCTGACGGTAGCATTGTTTCATCCTAAGTTTGTAGTTTCTCAAGTAGGGACACGGCAGTGCCGTGTCCCTACGAGGATCGAGGACACGGCAGTGCCGTTTCTTGCGCCCCAAAATAATCGTAGCTTGCGAGGCGGGACGCCCGGAGTGCTCGCACTTGCGATGTAATATCAATTCCGGCTGCGCCGGAAGGATATAGAGGACACGGCAGTGCCGTTTCCCTACCTCGATTAATTGTAGGGACATGGCACTGCCGTGTCCTGATTTCCGGTGATATTAATTCCGATGCAACCGGAATTGATATAACTATCGCCCGATTAATTGTAGGGAAACGGCACGAGGTCGTTTCCTGACTGTGGGCAATATTAATTCCGAACTGGCAATTAATTTCCACCAGCCGGCGACACTTGATAAAGTCCTCTGACGGGGCCTGGAACTGCCTCTGACTGTTGCTGCTGTCTCTGAGGTTGAGGTACAAACTGATCTTGGGCTGGGGTTCCTGGAGCGAAACAACCGCTGGCTTGAGGTGCTAGCTGGCAAGCAGGAGGCAGCGCCATGACTGAGGAATCGAAGGGATTGACGGCATCCGGGACGCGGAGAATTGGATCGCTGGAAACTTGGCGCTGCATTACTCGCCGGTAGATGCCGTTGATGCGGCTGGCATCCCGCTCGATTTCTTTTTCGGGAAAGGCAACGACGCCGCTGGGGGAACCGATACCTAGATAGTCACCAAAGTAACCTTGTAAGCTGACGTTGTGGTAAAAGTCACCAGATGCCTCGAAAAATTGTCGGTTAAAGCTGTCGGCGACGGGCTGTAATCTAATAGGTTCTGCTTGGGCTGGTTTGACGGATGCTAATGTGGCAGATGCGATCGCGATGATCAACATACTACTCAGGTTTTTTAAGTTTTGACCCATGATTTTAAGCTTCTAGATTAATTACGGTTCCAATATAAACTGATTATCGGCGGATTATTTGTGTTTTGTACAAGGGTTAAGTTATGAATACTGGTGATTTAAAGGTGTTGCGCGATCGACTTTTGGATTTGCTGTGCGAATTTGCGTACAAAGAAGGCGATTTTGTGCTGTCTTCGGGACAACAAAGTTCCTATTACATTAACTGCAAACCTGTGACGCTGCATCCAGAAGGTGCTTTGGCGACGGGAAAGTTGCTGTTATCGATGCTGTCGGCGGATGTGGAGGCGGTGGCTGGTTTGACTTTGGGTGCCGATCCTATGGTAACTGCGGTGAGTGTAGTTTCGGCTTTGGGCGATCGACCGATACCAGCTTTAATTGTCAGAAAGGAAGCCAAAGGACACGGGACAATGGCGTATATTGAGGGCCCAACGCTGTCTGAGGGTGCGAATGTGGTGGTTTTGGAAGATGTGGTGACGACGGGTAAGTCGGCGATGCAGGCGGTGGAAAGGCTGAGGGGTGCGGGTTATAAGGTCGATCGTATTTTGTCTCTGATCGATCGAGAGCAAGGTGGGGCCGAGTTTTATCGCTCTGTTGGATTGGAATTTGAGGCGGTTTTTACGATTGAGGATCTGCAAAAGTGGATGGCTGCTAAGAAATAGGGGTTCGTAGTAAGGACTTTAGTCCTCTAAAGGTTCGTAGTAAGGACTTTAGTCCTCTCTTTGACTTATGGTAAATCAGGACTGAAGTCCTTACTACCAACCAATTTAACCACCAGCTTAATCGCCATGAAAACAATCCGTTTCATTGACTTATTCTCAGGAATAGGCGGCATGAGATTAGCCTTTGAAGCCGCGGCTCGTTCCTTGAATCTGGAAACAGAATGCGTATTAAGTAGCGAAATCAATCCCGACGCTCAATTAGTGTACCAGACCAATTTTTGTGACACACCTTCAGGCGACATCCGACTAATTGACAAACTCCCAGAACATCAAATTTTACTAGCAGGATTTCCCTGCCAATCCTTCTCCTACGCAGGCAAAAAAGCAGGCTTTGGAGACACCAGAGGCACGCTATTTTTCGAGATTGTAAGACTGATTGACACTTTCAAACCTCAAGCATTTATTTTCGAGAATGTGCGAGGACTCGTCTCCCACGACAGCGGACAAACCCTAGAAACTATCAAAGGTGAAATGACCAGCCGAGGTTATAGCTTCGATTACTTTGTACTCAACAGTTCTAACTTTAGTTTACCTCAGAACCGCGTCCGAGTTTACCTAGTAGGAGTTTTAAATGCTTCGCCACAATTTCGGTTAGTTTCAGACTTAGGGCCAAAAGATTCCCATTCCTCTAACCATCAACAACTCTCGTTATTTTATCCCTTAAGTCAACCTGTCACAGTTGCAGATATATTAGAAGATAATCCAGATGCAAAATATAATTGTTCGCCAGAATTTGTCAAGGCATTGAAACAAATCGTTAACCAGGATCTCAATCGCTTGCACGGTATCCGATTGATCGACTATCGTGGCGGCAATTCGATTCATTCTTGGGAATTGGGTTTGCGAGGCGAGTGTAGTTTAGACGAGATTGAATTGATGAATCTTTTTATATTGAAAAGGCGCAACAAAGAATTTGGACATCACCAAGATGGGAAGCTTTTAACTAAAGAGCAAATAGCTACTTTTTTTGCTCATCCTAATCTCGATGAAATTCTGGACTCTCTGGTAACAAAAAAGTATCTGCAACGGAACAATCAACTTTACAAACCTGTATCAGGTAACTTTTCCTTTGAAGTGTATAAGTTTCTCGATCCAGCTAAGATTTCTGTCACAGTTGTTGCTAGCGATGCCAATAGATTAGGAGTTTACCATAATGATAGAGTTCGCAGAATTACTCCTCGTGAAGCCGCGCGTTTACAGGGTTTTCCAGATAGTTTTAGTCTGCATTCCAATGATGATAAAGCCTATCATCAAATGGGAAATAGTGTGAGTGTTAATGTAGTCAAAGCTGTTGCTGAAGAAGTTATCCAGAATGTCTTGTATTCTGCCAAGCGAGTTCCTCTCAAAAATGCAGTTTGATCGGCATCAATCAGGGAATTGATATCAAATCCATTGGCATCAGAATTAATATTACCCGAAATCAGGAGACGGCAGTGCCGTGTCCCTACAATACTATTTTGGGTAGGGACACGGCACTGCCGTCTCCTCTATATCATGCCGATGTAACCGGAATTGATATCAAATCCGTTGGCATCAGAATTATTCATCTCTCTCTTCTCTTTCTCTGCGCTCTCTGCGGCCTCTGCGGTTAAATCATTCCAAATTACTCTGGGTAAGTAAGGCGGGAAATGCCCGCCCTACCAATTAATCGGGTTAGTGTTGCGCGACAGGTTCCTTAGCCAAAAACTTCTCCAACTCAGTCAAAGCATCGGCATCAACTTTAGTCTGCATCGGACAGAACTTAGGCCCACACATCGAACAGAATTCAGCAGTTTTGTAGATATCAGCCGGCAAAGTTTCATCGTGATATTCCTTTGCCCGTTCTGGATCTAATGACAGCTCAAATTGACGGTTCCAATCGAAGTTGTAACGCGCTTTCGAGAGTTCATCATCTCTGTCTCGCGCACCCGGACGACCCCGCGCAATATCCGCAGCGTGAGCCGCAATTTTGTAAGCAATCAGCCCGTTTCTGACATCCTCAGCATTCGGCAAACCTAAGTGTTCCTTCGGCGTCACGTAGCAGAGCATTGCAGTACCGTACCAACCAGCCATCGCCGCGCCGATCGCAGAAGTGATATGGTCATAACCGGGAGCAATATCTGTCACCAACGGCCCCAAAACATAGAAAGGTGCTTCGGAACATTCCTCCATTTGTTTCTTGACATTAAACTCAATTTGATCCATCGGTACGTGGCCTGGGCCTTCCACCATTACCTGGATGTCATGTTCCCAAGCTTTTCGAGTTAATTGTCCCAAAGTTTTGAGTTCAGCTAATTGAGCTGCGTCTGACGCATCGTGGGTGCAACCGGGCCGCAGAGAATCTCCCAAACTAAACGAAACATCGTATTTTTTGAAGATTTCAATGATGTCGTTAAAGTGAGTGTAGAGGGGATTTTGTTTGTGGTGATGTAGCATCCACCGGGCCAAAATGCCACCGCCGCGAGAGACAATTCCAGTCAGCCGATCTCTCACTAATGGCAGATGCTCAATCAGAATTCCGGCGTGAATAGTTTGGTAATCTACGCCTTGTTGAGCGTGTTTTTCAATGATATGCAGAAAGTCATTGGCGGTCAGACTTTCCATGTTACCATGAACGCTTTCTAGTGCTTGATAAATCGGCACTGTGCCGATCGGCACTGTTGAAGCTTTGATAATCGTAGTCCGAATTTCATCCAGATTACCACCACCAGTGGACAAGTCCATCACGGTATCAGCACCGTATTTGATTGCTAATACTAACTTGTCAACTTCTTCTTGCATATTAGAAGAATTGGGAGATGCACCGATATTAGCATTGACTTTGCACTTGGAGGCAATGCCGATCGCCATCGGTTCCAAATTCGTGTGATTGATGTTAGCCGGAATAATCATCCTTCCACGGGCTACTTCTGCGCGGATCAACTCTGGCAGGAGATTTTCTCGCTTAGCAACGTAGTGCATTTCTTCAGTAATCACACCTTGGCGAGCGTAGTGCATTTGACTAACATTGCTCTGCCCGCTACGCTTAGCGATCCATTCGGTACGCATATCTTATTTCCTTGATAAACAGCTTCCCTCCGCTGGTATTACCCAGACTCAGGTTCTAAGGGTGTTTTCTCAGCCCGGATTTTCGGGCACCCCTAGCTAAGCTGTTGATTGTATCACCGATTTCTGTATCCGATCAAAGCAGTTAAGGAAATCTTAATAAGGATGATGGGTGAGGAGATGGGAAGATAGTAAGTGCGATCGGACTTTATGCCCTAACTTATCACCATTGCTGAACTCATGCTGAGTTTCAGTTGGCAACTTTTCCTTTAACGAAAATTCACTCCAACTGCTTAGTTATTTTGACTTCTTACTGCCTTTTTTTTTGTTGGAATCTATTACTTTTGGCGGGGGAGTAGTCCACTGGCACTTAAAAGTCTTGTCGATCAGATTTTTGAGGCTAATTACTTTGATTTCCCCGCCATGCCATCCCCCATCACGACTCTGGATATCTATAATTTTGTATCCTATTTCCTTAAGTTTTTCTGTTAACAATACTTTTCCAAAATGCTCATATGAGTCACTAATAACGTCGCCATCTTTTGGAATAGTCATCTCCCAGCATACAATCTGGTCAGTCAACTTCAACGGATGATT
>ENA-OFDP01000182-OFDP01000182.1-metagenomes-genome-assembly--contig:-NODE-182-length-29656-cov-6.016959_pt1 | contig 29656 bp, 26 predicted proteins | sample MGYA00153389_OFDP01 | MGnify analysis MGYA00153389
AGTAAGTCTCTGCTTATAACTAATAAATTATCTGCCGGAATGCTTCGCCCTTACACTCATTGGAATGCACTCGATTTACCCGTGGCAGAGCCACAAGATATGTATTCCCAGGCAGAGCCTGGGAACAAGAAAATCGTAGCATGGGCGAGGGTTCCCAGCCATCATGCTCGCACTTGCGATATAACTATCGCCAGATTAATTTTAGGGACACGGCAATGCCGTGTCCTGACTGCTTCGATACAAATGAGAGAGATAGAGCTAACACTAGCGATTAGGCATGAGTCATTAAATATTGACCGTTGCCGTTATATTCACCATCACAACTCGCGAAATTAGCCACAAACCAAATCAAGTAAAACCGCCAGATGCGGCGAAATTTGGCATAGTCGATGCCGTAGTTTAAATCTTTGACTATCGCCTGAGAATCGTCAAAGTTTTTTAGCCAGTTAGCAAAGGTTGTGGAGTAATTGTATCCGTTGAGATACCAGTTTTTTATGGTTTTGAGGTCTTTGTTGTGGCTGGGAACGGCATCGTATTTCCAGTAACGACCGTGGGGAAAAATGTATTTGTGGGTGAAAACGCTGGATATATTGTTGGGGGTGCGGACTGTGATAATGTGAATGAAAACTCGGCCATTATCCTTGAGGAAAGATGCGAGCTTTTGGAAAGCCTTTGTTAAATTACCGACATGACAAAAAACGCCGACCGACAAAATCTTATCAAATTTTGTCTCAAATTGGGCGTCGTTCAAATCTCCTTCAAACAGAGTAAATCGACCCGAACTAAGGTAACTTTCGGGATCTTGCATCTTGTCACGCATATACTCGCATTGGTGGTGGCTGAGGTTAATGCCAGTAAACTTGACATTGGGGAATTTGGCCAGAATGTAATTTGCCACGCAGCCCCAACCACATCCAAAGTCTAAAATATTGTCGCCATCCTGAATGTCTAGCTTCTCAATCACATCATCAATCATCTGCATTTGCGATTGTTCGAGGTTGGCCGCTCCTTTTTCCCACAATCCCATGCTGTATTTAGGATAAATGAGTTTGCCGTCGCCTAACATGGGATTCAGCATAGCTTGAGGCAAGTCGTACTGAAGTTTCATTAATTCCCGTGGCCCTTCGGCGGTACGATCTGTTTCTGTCAGTACCCATTCGTAGGCCGTAAGCAGAGAGGGAAAGTGCCGAAACAATACGGGCATACAGGTATCAAAAAGCGATCGCAATACAGAATCCGGTACTTCTAAGCCGTTGATATAAGACTCTGCTACTGCCATGTGGGCCGCGTTAACTGTACTGACTGCGAGGCGGGTGGCTCGGTAGGCGATCGGACTTTTGGTATGGATATTTCCCACGATGGGAATGTGCTTTTCGATGTTTTGTAGGACTGTTGATGCGCTCATGTTTATAGTGGTTTTAAAGATGCTGCTATTCTATCTCAAGAAAATCTGCTGGTTCTTGGAGGTACAAAAAGCTGAGATCCTTACTAAATATGGTTCTCAGAACAAAAGCCTGGTAAAGTATAAAAATATGCGGCTAATTCCTCGGATCTGACAACGAATTTACAAGGCTTTCAGGCAGTATTAAACTATTAAAAATAATGTAGTTTTTTAAATAAAAGTAACGCGACCAAAAAAACACTCATAACCCTCACAACTTCCGCGAAGTCTGGGCTCTGGGAGCAAGATCGTTTTAAGTTTAATTAGGTGGATTTACTTATGCAGGAGTTGTGCAATCGGCTGTCTGTTTGGCGGTTAAGCTAGGAAAACCAGAGGAAATCCTGATACAGTGAAGAAATCAGGGCATATAGAAGAGAGTTTGAGAAGCCGGGTGACGATCGCACCGGTTGATTGCGATCGCAAATTTGAGCGAGATTGCTCCCTAATTAGCTAAAGACGCCACATATGCCGCACATTCACTATCTGCCGGACGATCGTACGATCGAGGTAGACGACGACGATATAATTCTGGAAGCTTCCCTGCGTGCCGGCATTCCCCACACCCACATCTGCGGCGGTAGCGCCCGGTGTTCGACTTGCCGCGTCTTGATTGTCGAAGGTTTGGAATTTTGCTCTCCCCGCACCTCGCCAGAAGAGGAATTAGCGAAAAAATTGCGCTTAGAGCCGGAAATTCGGCTGGCTTGTCAGACGCAGATTGCTGGCGGGAAGGTGATTTTGCGCCGATTGGCGATCGATTCTGAAGACTTGGAATCATTTAACAATCAAATGGCAGGAAAGTCAATTTCTCCTCCTGTGGGGCACGAGAAAAAAATTGCAATTTTGTTTGCCGATATTCGAGGGTTTACGGCGTTTGCAGAATCGCTTTTGCCCTACGATGTAATTTATATTTTAAACCGCTACTTCCAAAAAATGGGTTTTGTTATCAACCGCAACGGCGGGATGATTAATAATTATATGGGAGATGGTTTTATGGCGCTGTTTGGGTTGGAAAATCCAGACAAAGCGGCCGAACAAGCTGTGAGGGCGGGAGTGGAAATGCTGGAAGAAGTAGAGAAACTCAATCCCTATTTTGAGACTTTATACCGTCACCGATTGCAGATTGGGATTGGGATTCACTGCGGGTGGGCGGTTGTGGGGAATTTGGGCGCGTCGGAGAGTCAGACGGTGACGGCGATCGGAGATGCGGTAAATTTGGCCAGCCGCATCGAGTCTGCTAATAAAAAAGTGGGGACGAGTTTATTGATTTCCGAGGAGACTTATCAGGAAGTCAAGGAATTGGCGATCGTCAACCAGTGCGTATCAGTTGAAATTCCAGGAAAAAGCGGCGAATACCCGCTTTACGAAGTAGTCGGAATGCCACCGTTACCCGTGGAAATCGAGGAGGTTTCCGAGGTTAAGAAAAGTTTTATTTGGCAAAGGCTTGTCAATAAGTTGCGGAATTTGTATGCTGCGGTGTACAATTGGATGCGGAAAATATTTTGATTTAAAAAATTAGGTTTAGCCGATCGTAAGTGCGATCGCCATTATTGCCAACAGTGACATTAGCAACTAATCTTAGTAGCAGTCCCAATAAGATCGCATTTTCGCTCTCCATGCAATCAAGTTCAAGTGATAGTCCAGGCAGCTCTAATCAGCTACTATCCGAACTCCAACAGAAAATTCTCTATGGAGAACGCCGTCCATCCACCTCTAACAGGATTGTCGGTGCTCATTCACCGCAAATTAAAAATGATCCAAATTTTATAGTCCGAGTTATCAATAATAATTCAGATGGTACAACATTTGTCGAGTCAATTAAACAATTTCCAGACGGCACTTTTTCTCGATCCAAAAAATCAACTCTAGCGCCCGATAGTTGGAGTGATGCTAAAATTATAGATGTTACCAGTCAAGTAGCAAACACACCTACTATTCACACTCGTTCTGATGGTGTGACTTTCCATCGCGAAACTGTTGACGGAGTAGAATGGCTAGTTATCAAAGATGCTGCGGACAACATAGAATCATCCTATCCTACAGGCGGCAAGCCAATCACTTTCTAAATAAGGAGCTAAAACAGTGATAATTTTTCAACAGCTAGACGAATATTTAAATAAAGAATTTTCTGCGGATCTTTGGTCGGACGATGCAGTCATATATGCCATTGATTTAGTTCAAAAAATGACTTCTACTGATTGGGATTCACTCAAATCCTGTTGGTGCGATCGCCCCAAAGAGTGGCAGTACCGCTGCGCCGAAATTATTTCTGATGCAGACTCCCAACAAGTAATTCCCCTGTTACTCGAAATGCTTCAAACACCGGATGATGAGCTTACCATCACAGCAGCAGATTCTTTAAGATCGATTGGTGTAGCTGAACAAAATGTTTATCTGAATCAAGATGTTTTAAAACGCTTGCAAATGCTTTCTCAAAATAGTTCTATCGCTCGAATTATTGTCAATGAACTACTCAAACAATTGCAAGTGAGACTATGAATCTAACTTTACAAGTTAACCGCAGATATCCCTTTTCATCGTGGCACAGGCCGGAAAGCCTGTGCGATATCTGCGGCCCCAAAAATCCCCAAATCCTAAGCCATCACTATCCCCCCATCCACATTAAAAACTTGCCCGGTTATATAAGCAGCCGCCGCATCCGCCGCCAAAAACTTCACCATCCCCGCAACTTCCTCAACTGTCCCGTATCTCCCCAGCGGAATATACTTCAAAATCTCATCAGACTTGACATCCTTCGTCATATCTGTGGTAATAAAACCCGGTGCAACCGCATTCACAGTTATGCCGCGACTAGACAATTCCTTCGCCACAGTTTTCGTAAATCCAATTACTCCAGCTTTCGCCGCACTGTAATTAGCTTGTCCCGGATTTCCCATTTGTCCAGCCACCGAAGCAATATTAATAACTCGGCCACTACGCTGCTTCAGCATGATTTTACTCGCAGCTTTCGTGCACAAAAATACGCCAGTTAGATTCAAATCAATCACAGCTTGCCAATCTTCCAACTTCATCCGCAACAGCAAAGTATCGCGAGTAATGCCAGCATTGTTCACCAAAATGTCAATCCGTCCCCATTTTTCCATGACATTGCTGGTGAGTAAATCTACTTGGTCAGTTTTTGAGACATCTGCTGCAAGGGCGATCGCTTCGCCACCAGCGGCGACTATTTCTGCGACCACTTCATCAGCAGCAGCACTCGAACTCGCATAGTTGACGGCGACTTTAGCGCCTTCTGTGGCTAGGGCTAAAGCAACGGCTCGACCAATTCCCCGCGATGCACCAGTCACGACAGCGACTTGACCGCGCAATCTCTGAAATGTTTCTGGCAATAGCTCCATAATTGTATCCTTGTAATCTACGCTCAGAATTTTGCACTAAAATCGAGCCAGAACCAAAAAAATTATTTTGTCCTATGGCAGTTCAAAAACAGTTCAGCAGTTTTGAGGAGTTACTATCGGGCTCCGATTTGCCCGTGTTGGTGGATTTTTATGCTACTTGGTGCGGGCCTTGTCAGATGATGGTGCCGATTTTGGAACAAGTCAGCGGCCAAACAAAGGATAAGCTGATGGTTGTCAAAATTGACACGGATAAGTACGAACAGTTGGCTTCGCAGTATCACATTTCTGCTTTGCCGACTTTGGTGTTATTCAAAAATGGCGCTGAGGTCCATCGCATTGAGGGAGTTCTGCAACCCGCGCAGTTGATCGATCGACTGCAACCTTTCTTGTAGCACGAGCCAATTACCTCACACGTAGGGTGCGTCAGCCAATATCTGATTAATTATGATGAATAAGATAATCCTAGTTGACGCACCTTACTGATGAAAACACCCAGCCACGCTATTATCAATTTGGCAATTCTCGGCAAATCGGAACTGCCACAGGCTAATCTAATTATTGCGATCGGCGGAATCTTGCCCGACATCCCGATATTTCTATTTTACTTTTGGGCGAAATACGTTGCTCGTATGCCGGAAGCGACAATCTGGTCACAAGCATATTATGAGCCTTTTGTCCAAAATATTGTGGCTTTGTTTCATTCTATACCTCTGGCGGCGATCGGCTGGATAGTTGCTTATTACTTTGGCTGGCAAAGCGTCCAAATTCTATTTCTGAGCATGATTTTGCACTCTCTGGGAGATTTGCCTGTCCACAATGATGATGCTCATCGGCACTTTTTTCCGTTTAGCAATTACCGTTTTATCAGTCCGTTTTCCTATTGGGATCGGACTCACTATGGCTCAATTGTTTCTTTGGTTGAAATGTTGTTAGTGCTGCTGTCAACTTACCGCGTTTTTGGTTTTGTTAATTCTTATTTTGGTAAGATATTGTTGATTTTGGTGAATGCTTTTTACTCCATTGGATCTGTGTCTTTTTACGTTCGTTCTTTATAGGAGTTACTGGGGGCCCAGCAACCGGGTTTTTTACAAAAATACTCCTCGCAGCCCGCAGATTCGGCAAACACGTTCGACTTCGCGAGCGTGCTTTTGTCGGAGTGCGTAAGTCCTGCGGAGTACAGCCCTTTAACCTAAATATCCCCCAAGGGTTCCTGATTCAAAATCTCACGACATTGCCGCCAGTGGGGTAAATATTGATCCATATAAGCTTGAAAGCGTTCGTTATGATGTCTTTCTAACAGATGAACTAACTCATGGACTAAGACATACTCAAGGCACTCAATCGGTTTCTTTGCTAACTCCAAATTTAACCAGATGCGACGCTCTTTAATATTGCAACTTCCCCATTTTGTTTTCATCTTTTTAATGCCCCAATCTGCCACTTGTTCGCCGATAATAGATTGCCATCTGTTGAGTAAATCTGGTATTTTTAACTTAAGTTGCTCTCGATACCATTCCGTTAAAACTAAGGCTCTATTTTTAGGAGATGTACCCGGATTAACAAATAACTGAATAATGCTATTATTAATAATAACGACTTCGTGATGTCCAGGGCGTTCAATCACTTCCATTCGATACCGATGTCCAAAAACATAATGACTTTCACCCGCAACCATTTCGCGTTTCGTTTGTCGGGGTTGCGCTTTAAATTGGGTTTGTTGTTTCTTGATCCAAGAAAGTCGAGAAATGACTGCTAACCGGATATTATCTTCAGTGAGATGTAAAGGCGCAGCCACACGGACATAACCATCAGGGGGATAAACCCCAATATGCAGGTTTTTGATGGACTTTCGCACAATTAGGATCGGAATGTCTCGGATGATTAGAGTTGTCTGATTTTCCAGTTTATTGATACTCATCTTGGTTTTTAACTAGCTCTAGGATATCGGGGACATTAAGATTATTTTCGCCAATGGCTATCCGAATAGCTCTCTCAATTTCCCGTTCTTTAAAACGATTGCCGATCCAACCTTCTTTTTTAGTAGAGCGTACAGCAGTATCAATACAGAGGGCTAAGGCTTCATCTTTTCTTAAGTTATCATAAAGCGATCGCTTGCCAGGAGTATCTAAAGAGGGAGGATAATTAGACTGAGCAAACCCTTGCGGTTGAATGATTTGTTTTGCCAGTTGTTTGACGTTTTCCAGATATTCTTGATAACTGGTTGCTTGCTGTTGGCGTTGCTCAATTAAAGCATCCAATAATTCTGACATTTCCTCGTAATACTTGGGGTTAACTGGACTTTCATCAATGATAATTTTTCTCATGTTATTTTCAATGGTTTCGGCAACTCCTGCCGGATTTTTCTTTAACCCCTCTGGCAAAGTTTCTACAGCATTCGTACCGTTATTTACAATCAATTGAATTAAGCCTAAATCTTCAAAATCTGAGATGATTTCGCTCGGTTCGGCGCGGATGTAAGTGTCTAGCAGGTAACGCATTGCGGGTTCGTAGAGTTTCATATCTAAATAGTCACCACTGGCGATTTTAACCTCATCCCGCATCTTGCTATAATGCTCAACTTCTGCTTTAATAGTATTAGCTTCTGCGGTGGTATAACCCGCTTCTATCATCTCATTGGCGAGGTTGGCATAAGCGCGAATTAAAGCGTTGACAGATTTATATAAAGCAACTCGTTTCGGTTCGTTGTTGGCTAGAGCATTTTTGTCGCGGGTGTCTGGGGTACAAAAATAATGTAAATAATCTTCACTATGACGAGGAAGGGAGACGGGTTCACATAAAGCCCTAACAATTTCTAGGGTTTCGTCGAGTCGTTCTTTTCCTTTTTCCAGGCGATTTGTTAACAACCCTGCGATATCCTCCGCATCGTAGCTATCTAACGCACCACTGGTGTAGTCTGCGATTGCCCCCTCTAGTTTTTTAAACAAGTCTTTATAATCCACTATATAGCCATATTCTTTATCGTCTCCATCCAAACGATTGACGCGACAAATGGCTTGAAATAAACCATGATCTTGCATCTTCTTATCAATATAAAGGTAAGTCGCGGGCGGAGCATCAAAACCTGTTAATAGTTTATCTACGACTATTAATAAGCGCATTTGTCCGGGTTGTTTAATAAAGCGGTTTTTTACGTCTTTCTCGAACTCCTCAACCCGATACATGGCTTTATCTTCTGAGTCGTTGAAGTAGTCCGCTAACATTTTCCGATAAATTGCATATTGGTTTAATTTCTCGGTGAGTCCTTCTCCGGTTTCTTCTCCTTTAATATCAGCCGGGGCGGGTTTGTAACTGGTAATAATGGCACATTTTTGTTTTAATTCAGTTTGACTAAAAAGTTCATAAATTTTGCAGGCTTGATAAATACTGGCACAGACTAACATGGCATTACCGCGTCCATCCATAAGACGAGGTTTAGTTTCCATATCTAATAAAATATCATCAACAATTTGCTCAATGCGAGACTTACTAGAAAGGAGTTTTTGCATTGTTCCCCATTTCTGTTTGAGTTGGGTTTTTGCTAAGTCAGACAACCCGCGTGTTTTGGCATCAAACCATTGGTCGATTTTCTTCTCGGATATGAGATTTTGGTCAATATCGCGGGCTTCATAGCGCAAGTCAAGAACAATGCCATCGGCTACGGCTTGGTTAAATTTGTAGGTGTGGATATAATTACCAAAAATTTCAATACTGCGTTGTTTGTCTTGTTTGAGTAGGGGCGTACCTGTAAAGCCAATAAATAGGGCATTCGGTAAGATGCGTTTCATCGCTGTGTGAAGTTTTCCCGACTGGGTACGGTGACATTCATCTACGAAGATAAAAATGTTACCTTTGGGGGTAAAATTATTGGGAATTTGCAAGGTTTGGATAAATTCATCAGTGGCTTGATTTTGGGTGGTTTCCTCACGGTTGCCAAATTTATGAACTAAAGAACAAATTAACCAGGGGTTTATGTCGTTGAGGATGGTAATTAAATCACTACCGCTTTTAGTCTTATAAATGTTTTCATCTACCCCTTGAAAAATGCCCTCAATTTGTTCCTCTAGTTCGGTGCGATCTGTAATAATTAGAATTCGGGCATCGGTGGTGTTTTCCCGTATCCATTTGGCTAACCAGACCATTGTTAGGCTTTTTCCTGAGCCTTGAGTATGCCAGATGATGCCTCCCTCGCGGCGTTGGATGTAGTTTTGGGCGGCTTTAATCCCGAAGTATTGGTTATGACGACAGGTTTTTTTAATGCCTTTGTCGAAGATAATAAAGTTATGAATTAGTTCTAAAATTCGGGTTTTATTACACAGGCGAATTAAGGCGCAATCTAATAGATTATCACCGCTTTCATAGGTGGAGTTAGAAAGGTATTTTTGCTCTATCGGATCTATTTGCTGATTATATTCGGGGTTTTCTTCTTTCCATTCCAGGTAATATTTTTCTGAAGTTTCGATAGTTCCATAGCGCAGTCCTTGGGTATCATTCCCCGCCATAACTAACTGTAGGGTGGTGAAAAATGGGCGGATAAATTCTTTTTTCTGGTTGTCAAGGTTTTGGCGGATGCCTTCACCAATAGAGACAATAGAGCGTTTGAGTTCGAGGATACCCAGGGCGATACCATTAATATAAAGGACGATATCGGGGCGTTTGTTGTGTTTGCCTTTTACGGTGACTTCTTCTGCTAGGGCAAAGTGGTTATTTTCGGGATTTTCCCAGTCTATTAACCAGATTGTTTGGGTTTGTTCTCCGGCTCCTTCTTTGACTTTAACTCCGTAGCGGAGCAAGCCATAAACGGCTTTATTAGCATCATAAAGGTTTTGGATTTCTCCTAGGGTGGCGGCTTTATCCAGTTTTTCCAAAGCTTTATTAATTAGGGTGTTATTAATGCCTTGGTTGCTTAACCATTGGCTCAATATTTCGGTTTCAATGTTACGGTTATTTTCTCGATATTGCCAGTTACCGAGGTAGGTGTAATTGAGTTGGGTTTGAAAGAGTTGGATAACTCGATTTTGGGTGATGGTTTCCCGTTGTCCGACGTTGCTCATGGTATTTTATCCTTAAAATAAGTTGATTTTTTTCCTTTTGAATAATTAATAATAAGCTGTTAATTTTAGCCGTTGCTATTTTTGGTTATGGGGTCGTCGGGATGTTCAATTTTAAGGCGTGTTCTCCCGGTTAATAGTTCTTGCATCATTCCCTGTTTGATGGCTTGGGTTTTGGCGCGACGTTTTTCTAATGCAGTGATTTCGGTATCGATATCAGAAAGGACTTGGGCGATGGCTTTTTGTTCTTCAATGCTACATACAAGAACAAGAGTAGCCCCGAACTCTGTTTTATTAACTATTGGGACAGCTTGCTCTCCGGCTTTTGATTTAATTCGGTGTGCGCTCCTGACCAATTGATAGTAAAGATATTCATTATTTACTAATTCACTAGGAAATATGGCATTGATTTGCTGGTTTGACGTACTTTCAGATGTAACAATGCCACATTTTCCAATAGTTGAGCCGATACAGGTAAATAAAATACTCATGGGTGGATATATTCTGCAAATGAAAAATCCTAGCTTAGAAAGCTTTTTCAAAGTATTTATGATATATTTTGCGTTTCCCATATCGGCTGGGCTAACAAAAAGATACTCGTACCCGTAGTAATTTCGATTTTTTGTGGGAGGTGTCTGTCCTGTAGCGATGTGAGAAAGTTTTGATAACAGAACAACCTCCCAATCTTCAGGAATTAAACCGATCGCACTTTTTTTATAACCCTTTCCCTCACCCAACCCCGGTAAGCGAGTCTTACCCGTGAGGAGTTGCTGCATGGTTCCGGTTTTGATGTTGCGCTTTTTGGCGATGAGTTTATCCAGCGAGGCAATTAGGGCATCTACATCGGAGAGGGTTTGTGCGATCGTTTTTTGTTCTGGAAATGGTGGAACAGGATAGATAAAGTCTATCGCATCACTAATATTGAACTGTTTCTGTGCAGTACCGTACTGGACATGATTAATTTGAGCTTTTCCCAGTCGGGAATTCATCATGTAACAGAGCCAAAGCGAGTTAAAAGACGGATGTTGCCGAACAATCATCATAGATGCACAATTACAGCCATCTAATTCAGGAGGAACAACAGCCGTGATCCCAGGTTGACCAACGCGAACAGTTACCAAGTCTCCTGCTTTCAATCGCGATGCAGGGAGTGACTCATTACTCGCTTCGGTGATTCGGTTAGCTATCTCCCAATTAATATGATTCTCAGAAATTTGAGAACCTACCAAACTCGGAACTGTTCCCTTCTCATCAAAATATGAAGATGGATTGATAACAAGACCTACACTCTGAGAAGGAGATATTTGTTTGAGATACTTTACTTCCCAATCTTCAGGAATCACCCCAACCTCAGTTTTTTTATACCCTTCTGGCAATTGATTATTATTAGTAGCTAACCGTTTACTGCTCATCATTTCCCTCAATTATCAATTGTCAATTGTCAATTGTCAATTCCAATATCATACTACAATAACAAAATTTTCCAAACAACTTATAAGTAATATTTATAAATGACCACATTTACTCCCATTCTTGATTAAGTATTATTACTTACCCAGATTCATTATTGCTCAGTTTTTCATCCAACATATATAGAAAATTTCACTTTCATATATATGTTCCCCAAACGCATATAGATTTTCGCTATTTTTGAGATATATTCGCCAACAGATTATATAAGTTAAAATTAACATAATAATTGTCTCGCCCTATTCTAGGTTTTTGTAGTAAACCGATGCGAACCAATTCGTGTAAATATTTTGTTGCTGTGATCCGATTAACATTTAACTCTTTCATAACAAAATCAATTTTTGTGTAAGGATGTCGAAATAGATTATTGAGTAAATCCTGGCTGTAGATTTTGGGTAGTTTCTCTCGCATCAAATGTTTCTGTGACTGCATCATACTTTTGATTGCTTCTATTAAATCGATAGTTTCTAGTGAAGTTTGTTCAACCCCTTCTAAGATATACAGCAACCAAGATGACCAATCTTTTATCTCACGATTTCTTTGGAGTAATTGATAATATGTGGCCTTAGTTTGATTAATATAACGACTTAAATAAAGTACAGGTATTTTTAGTAAATCTTGTTTAACCAAGTACAAAACATTAATAATCCGCCCAGTTCTACCATTGCCATCATAAAAAGGATGGATACTCTCAAACTGATGATGAATGATTGCCATTTTCGTCAAAGAATCCTAATCACAAATGGTGTCATCATTAATAAATTTTTCTAAATTATCCATTAAAGATGTAATTTCTTCATAATTTTGTGGCGGTGTATAAATAACTTGCCCTGTAGCATCATTTTTTAGGGTTGTACCAGGCAGCTTGCGAAAACCAGCATTATTGCCTTCAATGGTAGCATGAATTCGCAATATTTGACTTTTAGTTAATAATCCTGATTTTTGAACGGCTTCAAACCCTTCTCGTAGCGCAGTTGCATAGTTGTGTACTTCTTTGGCTGCAACTGTAACAAACTGCTTAACCTCGCTATCACTACGATATAAATCATCTTGTGTTGTAATAATATTCTCGATCTCAGAACTATCTTTTGCTTCTTGCAAAGATAATGTGTTAATTAAAATAGCTTGATTTGGGATACTATTAGCAACTCCTTTCAGTTCAGCTAGTGCCCGATGAGCATTCGCTAATTTTTTGAGTACCACCTTATTTTCGATATCTTCAATATCTCCGGGCAAGAGTGGCAAAGAATAGCTCGTAGTCATATATTTGAATTCTCCCAATTATTTATTATTAATTCCAGTCTAATCCCATCCTTTTCAAATGCTCATCAACCTTACTCGATAACGCCTCAACCTCCGCCTCTAACTGAGGTAATGGTTCAGCATAACGCTCATCCAACTCCTTAATCCGACTGGCTAACTGCTGCGTCACCCGCTCAATTTCCCCGATAATCCTCCCTTCTAAAGTCGCCCCCCATTTATCATCAATGACCAAAGTTTTAATCTCATCCTCTGTTAACTTTCGATACTGAGCAAACACCGCCTTATCTAACGCCGTCTGAGCATCTTTGATCTTTTTTTTCATCGTTTCCTCTTGCTCAAACAGTTTAAAACATTGCTGAAGAATTAAAACATCATCCTGTTCAATTGACCCTTCTAAATCCTCAAACATTGATAACTGTTTACTGTCACCCATTAACTTTTTGACATTATTTTTTGTCACCTTTCCCGTATCTGTTTGGGCATCAACTAACGCCCCATCTTCCCCCGTATGCTCCTCAATTAAGGCTTCTAATTCCTGAGTAGTAACATCTAAATCCGTCTGAAATTCATCAATCTCCTGTTGTTGTTGAGCAAAATACCGCGCCACAATCAAACCGGGCGGTATCAAATCGGCTTTATACTTTTGCTTATCTATGATTAAATCCGGCGCTTCCTTCAACTTCTCACCCTTTTTTACCACCAACTCCCGTAACACTTTCCCCGCTTCCCAACCATCTTGTACCAGGATATAAACATCATCCTGCATGGTTTCCTCCCAGTAGTCCATCAATAACTGGTAAATATCATATTTATCCAGTAATTCAGCTTTAACAAATCGCTTTAGTAAATCTTCCGATAATAGGGCGATAAGTGCTTTGGGTTTATCCCCAATGGCGATATTTGTTAATTTCTCTTGGTGATAGTTTTGCCAATCTTGATAAAGGGCTAAAGTCAACTTGGCAAAAGCCGTAAATTCGGGATGATTGAGAATTGTTGTTTTTACCCGACTTGCTTCTACTAAACTCTCACTATATCCTGAGCATTGACTCGGTGTAAATAAAACACTCCGCACTTGCGGAAATACCCGCCAATAGTTCTCTAAAATATCAATATCCGCGTTAGGAATTCCCCCGTTTAAGTGGGCGCTGAGGTTGTGAATATCTTCCGGTTCGCTAGAATCAATATAACGGGGAATATTGAGATTATAGTCATTGGTGGCAATTTCTTCTAAACTCACCATGCGACTGTAGCGAGACAGTTCAATTTGATGATTGAACACATCAACAATTTTATGGAGATCCTGACTGCGTAGCCGATTTTTATTGCCATCTTTTATAAAGCCCTTACTCGCATCCACCATAAACAAACCTTCGCGAGTGGCGGCAGTAGATTTATCAATCACAATAATACAAGCTGGGATACCCGTACCATAAAATAAGTTTGCGGGTAAGCCAATAATTCCTTTAATGTATCCTTGAGTGATCAAATTCTTACGAATACGCGCCTCAGCATTGCCTCGAAATAGAACCCCGTGCGGCAAAATTATCGCCGCTTTTCCCGTATTTTTTAAAGATTTAAGAATATGCAGCAAAAAAGCATAATCGCCGTTTTTATCCGGTGGTACGCCATACTTAAACCGATTAAATTCGTCATTAGTAAGGCTTATGCCATTACTCCAAGACTTATAGGAAAAAGGCGGATTAGCCACCGCAAAATCAAAAATTTTGAGGCTACCATCAGGGTTTTTCCAGTGAGGAGACGCGAGGGTGTTATCTTTCCAAATTTCGGCCGTTGGGTAGTCGTGCAGAATCATATTCATCTTCGCTAAAGCTACCGTTGCGTTATCCATTTCTTGACCGTAAATCGTTAAGCCATTAGACGCTTCATCTGCAACTTTTAACAATAGAGAACCAGAGCCACAAGTGGGATCATAAACCGTTGCATCTTGCCTGGTTTCTGGGGTAAGACCTACTACTTTAGCCAGTATTCGCGACACCTCTGCCGGAGTATAAAACTGCCCTTTACTCTTACCTGATTCTGTAGCAAAATGACGCATCAGATATTCGTAAGCATCCCCTAGTAAATCATCGCCTTCGGCACGGTTAGCACTTAAATCTATCCCCTCAAAAATCCCTAATAGATTCGAGAGACGATCCACCATTTCCTTCCCCTTACCAAGCTTATCCTCATCGTTAAAATCGGCAACATCAATCACACCTTTTAAACCATTTTCTTCGGCTAATTTACCAATAATTTTATTGATTTTATCTCCGATTTCTTTATTATTTTTTAGTGCTAATAAATCATTAAATGATGCGCCATCTGGAATAGTAATAATAGCGTTTTGGTCGCCTGCATATTTATCAGAAATATATTTCATAAATAACAGGGTAAGAACATAATCTTTATACTGGGAAGCATCCATGCCCCCCCGTAATTCATCACATCCCGCCCATAACGAGCTATAAAGTTCAGTTTTTTTTACGGCCATTAGAAATTATAAATTGTAATCGGGTCTATTGTTTCGCTTGGGATCTCGCCTAGTACAGAAACTTAATCATAATCATAAGCCCCTTTTGTGCCAGTTTTCCTTGAGGGGTGCTTAGGGCTTATGGATGGGTTCTTTACTCTCGAACAGTGGTAAGGGTCCCATCAGCTTTTTAGCTTATTTTAGGTTAAACAAATCACACCCGTTTTAGGGTTTATGGGGCGATCGCTGAATCAAGCTTTAAAAAACGTCGATATCCCGGTGGAATGGCTGAATGCTGATAGCCATAGCAGGTACTACCACCCCGAAGCCCCAACCGTGAAGTTGTTAACTATGCACAGCAGCAATCGAAAATCTGAGATTGTTAACTGCGCCGAATATTAAAACAACACCAGTCTTGGCGCTTCCACAAAGTAGCGACTATCCAGCCGTTTTGTTCGAGAGTATCAGCAATTGGCTTAGCTTGTTCCAGCAAAATGCCGCTGAGGACGGCCCAAGTAGTGGGTTTGCTAATTGCAGTGAACTGCGGGATTAAATCAATGATTACTTCTGCTAAAATGTTGCACATGAAACCGTCTAAAGGCTCATCGACCATTTCTTTGAGCCGATCGATACTTCCGAGCTCTGAAACCAACTGCTGGGGCTTAATCCGGTTGAGCTGTCTGTTGCTAATGGTCGATCGCACCGCCAAAGGATCTGTATCCAAAGCATAAACTTTTGTGGCGCCCAACAACACCGCGCCGATCGACAAAATACCCGATCCGCAGCCAATATCGGCAAGTATGTACTTTTTGTCGTCAAAACCGAGACGCATTTCCAGCGACTCCAGACACAGTTGAGTTGTAGCATGAGCACCTGTACCGAAAGCGACACCGGGATCTAAACGCAAGATTACCCGATCGGTATCAGTCGGTGGGGGCAACCAAGCCGGATTAATTAAAAAGCGATCGCCCACTTCTTGAGGTTGCCAGTGCTGCTTCCAAGTAGTTCCCCAGTCCTCTTCTTCAATCAAATCCCACTGCATCGCAGGTATGGGAAAACCTGCACACAGAGCATCTTGGCGCAGCCAGAGCGACAGGGCAGCCAAATCCAGCAATCCTGCCTGTTCTTCGGGCAAATAAGCCGACATTAGGCAGGAATTGCTTTTGAGTTCAGTAGCAGTTCCCCGACAGTTAAACCGTTCCAGACGCCAAAAGATGATATCTTCCAGCGCCGGATCGCAAAGAATTCTAATTTCCCACCAGCTATGTGCCATAACAATTTTAGATTTTAGATTTTAGATTTTAGATTGGGGGAGGGGAACAGTCGGCTGGGAAATGGGAGTGAAGAATGAGGATTGACTAATCGAAAAATTCCCAGTTGTCTTGCCAATTATCAATGACTAATTACCCCATTACCAATTATCAGTCCCCCAATTCAATATCTAAAATCCAAAATACTTCAAAGATTTACCGTGTAAGCGTCCCGAATCCCCGGAACTTTGATAATTTCAGCCAAAATCCCCTCTGGTAAGGGGTCATCCAGGCTCAGAACCATCACGGCATCACCGCGCACGATTTTACGACCTACTTGCATACTGGCAATATTGACATTAAAACTGCCCAACTGGGAACCAATTCTGCCAATAATTCCCGGCATATCGCGGTGCAAGGTAAATAACATATGGTGAGTAGGGGCAACGTTGACTGGGAAATCGTCAACGCTGGTAATCCGAATTTCGCTGTCGCCGAGGACAGCACCGGTAACGGTGTGTTCGCCGAGGGTTCCCTTGGCATTGAGGCGCAGGGAGCCTGTGTAGTCGCGAATGGAAGCGTCTCTGGTTTCAACGACGCGAATTCCGCGTTCTTTGGCTTCGATGCTGGCGTTGACGTAGTTAACGCGCTCTCGCAAGGCTTGGGAAAGTAGGCCTTTGAGAGAGGCGACGACTACGGGCTGGCTTTGATTACTTGCCAATTCGCCTTGGAGTTGGACGTTGAGGTAATCGACTCTGCCTCCGGCTAGTTGGCTGACGAGGTTGCCGAGGGTTTCGGCGAGTTGCAGGTAGGGTTTGAGTTTTTCGATCGAGTCTGGGTAAATTCCTGGTATGTTAACAGCCGATCGCGCGGGCAATCCTAAGAGTACATCACGGATTTGTTCGGCAACGTCGATCGCCACATTCACCTGAGCTTCGGCGGTGGATGCTCCCAAGTGTGGCGTTAGTACGATGTTTTGACCGACAGTCAGTAGAGGGGAATCGGCTTGCAGCGGTTCGTTTTCATAAACATCGATCGCAGCGCCGGCAATCTTTCCTGATTTTATGGCATCTGCTAGGGCTGCTTCATCGATGATGCCACCTCTAGCACAGTTAATAATCCGGGCCGTAGGCTTCATCTTCGACAGCACTTCAGCGTTGATTAGGTGTAGGGTTTCAGGGGTTTTGGGGATGTGCAGCGTGATGTAGTCGGATTCTCGCATCAGCAATTCGAGTTCTACTAAGCGACAGCCCAACTGTTCGGCTCTTTCGGCGGAAATGAAAGGATCGTAGGCTAGGAGTTTCATGCCCATTGCTTTGGCGGCGGCGGCGAAGTGGGAGCCGATTTTGCCCAAGCCGACGATACCGAGGGTTTTTTTGTAAACTTCTACGCCGATGAAGCGATTGCGTTCCCATTTACCACTTTTGACGGATGCGTTGGCTTCTGGGATGTGGCGGGACATGGAGAGCATCATGGCGATCGCGTGTTCGGCGGCGGCGATCGTGTTACCTTCGGGGGAGTTAACGACTACAATTCCTTTGCGGGTGGCGGCGGGTACATCTACGTTGTCTACGCCGACTCCGGCGCGGCCGATGATTTTGAGTAAGTTGCCGGCTTCAATGATTTCTTTGGTAACTTGGGTGCCAGAACGGATCATTAAAGCGTCGTAATCTGGAATAATTTTTATCAGTTCTGCTGCTGACAGTCCTGTGTTAACGTCAACTTGAGCGACTTGAGAGAGGATATCAATTCCGGCTTGGTCGATCGGATCGGATACTAGAACTTTAGGCATAGTAAGCAGTTGAGTGGAATCAGTATAAATAGCCAAGGGCATTGGCAAGCTCAAAGTTGAGGCTTAAATTTGGAGCAGTATTTTGATGCTCAGCTTAAACTTGCCTTTGTGCAGTTTGAATTGTATCTGCATTTGGTCAAGACCGAGCGTTTTTGCGGGAAATATTTTAGGTTTCGGGGTTCTTGAACGCTCTGACCGTCTAAAAATCCCCGAACTGCTTAGCTAGCAAGTCTTTTCGGGTTATAATTAAGTGTAGATATCTCAGCCGAACTATCAGGAATTGCTTTTCATGAATTATCTTATTGCCGTACTGCCCGATCGAATGCAAGCCGAAGCTGCCTATTGTGCTCTGGAAAAAGAAGGCTTACCGATGAAACAGGTAAGTATTTTGGGCCGCGGCTACAAAACTGCTGATGAATTTGGCTTGATTGACCCGAATCAGCAAGCGAAGAAACAAGCTAAAATGATGGCTGTTTGGCTAATACCTTTTGGGTTTATTGCTGGTGTTACTTTCAGTCTGATGACTGAGTTGAAGACTTTTGCCTGGGCGGGGGAAATTGGCGATCACCTAATTGGTGGTGTATTAGGTGCGATCGCCGCTGCGATGGGTAGCGTGTTTGTCGGAGGTGCTGGTGGCATGGCTTTTGGTAGTGGCGATGCTTTGCCCTACCGCAACCGTTTGAATGCTGGTAAATTTTTGATTGCGGTGAAGGGTTCTGATGATTTGACGGGGAAAGCGGCGAATATTTTGCAGCAGTTTGAACCGGAAAATATCCAAGGTTATACAGAGACTTAGTTATTTGTTAGTTGTTAACTGTTAACTGTTAACTGTTAACAGTTGTCATTCTACTCAATTAATCTTTGGAGACAGTTATGGAATCACAAACTATCGCCCTACATTCTCCCCTAGAATTAACTCTCGAATTAACTGACGAGCAGTTTTTTCAGTTGTGTCAAAACAACCGAGATTTGAGATTTGAACGCACTGCTAATGGAGAATTGATTATCATGTCGCCTACGGGTAGCGAGACTGGTAGACGGAATTCTGGCCTAAACTTTCAACTTACAGCTTGGAATATTCAAAACAATTTAGGAGTTGTTTTCGACTCTTCTAGTGGATTTAAACTGCCAGACGGTTCAGATATTTCTCCCGATTCTGCTTGGGTGCGACGCGACAGATGGGATGCCTTAACTCCCGAACAAAAAGAGAAATTTGCACCGATTTGTCCTGATTTTGTAGTGGAATTGCGATCGGCTAGCGATTCATTAGAAAAATTGCGGGCTAAAATGAAAGTGTACATCAAAAATGGAGCAAAGTTGGGATGGTTGCTCGATCGCAAAAATAGACAAGTAGAAATCTCCCGCGATAGAGATGTAGAAATTAGATATTCCCCTGCAACTTTGTCAGGTGAAGATGTACTGCCCGGTTTTGTTTTGGATTTAAGTGATATTTTGTAATCGGTAAAAACAGCAGTAGAGCGGGGTATAAAATCTGTAACCGACTCTACAGTGCATGACGAATAAGCTGTTCCAAAAAGTTAGCTGCCGACAGTTCGGGACATGGTTCGGTATAATTTGGATTTTGTGCTGCCTGTTCGCGACCTGTCACCAAAAAGCACGCAGCCGTGAAATGCCTTTCCCGCACCATCTTCTGACAAAACAGTTCGTAGCGTTTAGCATAGCTGGCCCCTCTAAACTCTGGTAAAACCGGGAAATGTGGTTCAGCAAACTGTACCGGGTTGCGCGAGGTAGGACTGTCTTCCAAAACAAACAGATATCCTAACCACGGTGGCGGAGGTGCTTCGCCAAACACCCCTTCCCGGTAAGCCGTCCAGATGTCGAGAGCCGCCCCCATCGCTTCTTCTGTGCGGTTGTTGAAGTTATTGCCAAAGCTGCCAACCTGGCTCTTCAACTCGATGACTACCTTGAGTTGCCGCTTTTCTGGGTTGATCACCAGAAAGTCATACATCTTCGTCGGACGAAAGAACCCCGGTATAACGGTTAGGCTTTTTTTAACGTGGATATGCTCTTGGGGAACACCTGCTGAGAGCAAAAAATTAGTTAGCGTCAGGATGAAACCGTCCATCTGCTTTCCCCCTGTCACCGCACTGCGATTGCCCTGGTCAACATTGCCTGCTAGCACCTGGGCTTGTGCCTGGGCGATGCGGGTATCCCAAAAACCCTGCACTGCTTCCTGGAACACATCATCGGGGATGGTGGGTGTCTGTCCCGTCGTCATTCAGCAACCTCCTCCATCGTTGTGTCATAGACGACGCGCAAGCCATACGTCTCCTGCATCCGTTTCAGCGCTAGGTGATGGTAGGTTGGCTCAACATCTACCCCAATACTGTTGCGCCCCCAGTTGGCGGCGGCGACACAGGTTGTTCCCGTCCCCATAAATGGGTCAAGTACGGTGTCCCCTGCAAAGGAAAACATCCGCACCAGCCTTTCTGCCAGTTCCAAAGGATATGGGGCGGGGTGTTGCCGAGTGGAAGCGCCTTTGACATCCTGCCAAATCTGTTGAAACCACTGCCGATGAAGAGTTTCTGGTATCACCGATAATACCCGTGCTGTGAGCGTGGGACTGCGGTAGCCCCCTGGTTTGCGCTGCATCAGGATAAATTCGATGTCGTTTTTGATGACGCCTCCGGGCTCATAAGGTTTGCCGAGAAAGCTCGTGCCGTTCCCTGCTGCTTCCAAAGAGGCATTGGCGATTTTATACCAAATAATCGGTGCGAGGTTATCAAATCCCAGATGGCGGCAATGCTCTTGAATGCTAGCGTGCAGGGGAAATACCATGTGTCTGCCAAACCGCCGGCGGGCCACACAGACATCCCCCACGACAATCACCAGCCGCCCGCCTGGAACTAACACTCGCCATACCTGCTGCCATACTCGGTCAAGTTCCTGCAAAAACTTTTCGTAGTCTGCAATTTCCCCAAGTTGGTTGATATTTTTGACATATTCTTTTAAATTCCAGTACGGTGGCGATGTGACTGCCAGATGCACGCTTTCATCGGGAATATTTGCGAGGTTTCGGCTATCGCCCTGTACCAGGGAATGGAAGGAGGGCAACCCCTGCACCCGATGCTGAATTTCCTGGATTAATGCCGTATTTTTGCTGATGGCAGGAATGGCGCGTTGCTCGTCTGCTGCTAGTAATGCCGTTGCTTCCTCCGGTACAAGGCTTTTATCTTGTAGTGCTTGTTTCAACGGTTCGGCTGCTTCCAGACACAGAAACCGCGTTGAAATATTAACCTTGCTTAAACTCGAAGACTTCATAGATTTGGTACAATAATCATGTTCATCATATCAGCTTTGCGAGCCACAAAAAATCCTAAGAGCGTTATTTGATGATTTTAGACTATAATTAAAGTAGTGCGACTGTTAAAAAAGTAGATTTTTTAGTGACAGCAAGGTTTGGCAATTTCAAATTAGAATCTAACATTAACTAATGTTGCAAAGAGAAGAACTGTTAAAAGGGATTGAAAATCGCGAATCGGTGGCGCGAGTGATAGATTGCGCCGAACAAGCTATCAAAACTTGGGATGTTACTCTGACTGATTTTATGTCGCCTCCTGAATTGGCCGATGCTAGGGTTGTATTTAATCGTTTGAGTGATGTGGAGTTGGTGGTTTGGGGCGGCTATCCGCAGTCAGAAAGACAGAGAATTGCGATCGCCCGATCGGAAATTGCGATCGACTCTGGTAGCGTTAATATTGCTGCGGTAGAAATCGCCGGCAATTTCCTGTTCGATACAGCTAGTCACCGCGACTTTTTGGGGGCGATGTTGGGTACGGGAATTGTCCGGGAGAAAACGGGTGATGTGATTGTGTTGGGAGAACGCGGCGCGCAGGCGATCGTCATACCTGAAATGGTAGAGTATTTGGAGATGAGTTTGCAGCAAGTGCGATCGGTTCCCGTGAAAACTCGACGCATTGAGTTGACAGAGCTCAAAATTAGAGAACCCAAAAAGAAAGAAATGACCACCGTTGAAGCATCGATGAGATTGGATGCTGTTGCTTCGGCTGGATTCGCCATGTCTCGCAGCAAAATGGCCGATTTAATTGACAGTGGCGACGTACGAGTTAATTGGAAAGACATTAGTCAAGCTAGTTATCATGTCAAGTCTGGAGATTTAATCGCTGTTAGTGGTAAGGGAAGATTGGAAATTGGGGAAGTGGCTGTTACGAAGAAGGAACGTTATCGAGTCCAGTTAACTCGATATTTGTAATTTCCAGGCCAGAAACCTTGTGCGGGGTGGCAAGAAACCGGGTTTTTTCGAGAATGGTTGATTACAGTCGGAGATATTGCCAAAAACCCGGTTTCTGGTTTCTGAGATTTTGTGCGGGGTGGCGAGAAACCGGGTTTTTTTGAGAATCCTTCGTTACAGTAAGAGATTTAGCCAAAAACCCGGTTTCTTGGATTTTGGCTTTAAAAACCGGGTTTTTTCCGCGAATAACCCACTATTTCCCTTTCCCACCAAACAGCTTTGCTACCGAGTTTACCAACAGTTCTCGCGGCATCAAGCGAGGCATATTTGCGATGATTCGATTGGCAATTCCCCCTGTCACAACGTTAGACTCATTTTTGTCTAAAGCTTTCAAAGCATCTCGCACTACTTCATCAGCGGGAACCAGTTTTCGCCCGCTGGTGGATGCCATTGATTTCGGGAATTCCGCTGCTGCGAAAAAGTCCGATTCTGTCGGCCCTGGACAAAGACACAAAACACGAATTCCTAAATCTTTGTTTTCAGCCCAAAGTGATTCGCTGAAACTCAGAACAAAGGCTTTGGTTGCTGCATACATTGACAAGTATGGCATCGGTTGAAAGCCTGCGATGGAAGCAACATTAATGATACTTCCAGATTTTCTTTCCCGCATTCCTTGCAAAAATAAGTGCGAGAGTTCGACTAATGCTACAATGTTTAGCTGCACCATTGTTAGTTGTTTGACCAGCGGGCGATCGGCAAAAATTCCGTAATCTCCAAAACCTGCATTGTTTACCAACAAATCAACGGTCAAACCTGTTTTGACAACGGTATCAAATACAGCGGTTCCAGCCCCCGGTGCGGTCAAATCTTGGACGATTACTTCTACTCGAACATTAAATTCTTTTTGCAGTGTAGCAGCTAGCTGGTGCAATTTGTCTGCGGAGCGAGCTACCAAGATTAGATTGTGCTGGCGCTTGGCTAATTCGGCTGCAAAGGCTGCACCAATTCCACCAGATGCACCGGTGATTAAAGCAGTTGGCATGAAATTATTGCAGATGTTTGATTTGTACTTTATATATTTTAACAATTATCTAGGCTAACAACCTGTAAAGTGATTAAAAGGGAATAGGTGAGTTTTATGGGGTGTCTTACCGATCGAGCTTTTGACATTTTACGGGCCGAAGTTGACAAATGTGCGGCGGCTGATGGTATCGCTGGTAATGTGTACCGGAGTATGGTAATCAAGCGGCTGGAGCAGTTGCGATCGCAAAACGGCACTTTCGCCTCAATAGACGAAATCCGCGACACTTTCAAAGATGAATTTCCCAATTTCAGCGAAAAAGCTCTCAAAGAAGCTGTCAAAGTCAACAAAGCGCCTGGATTGTTCGACAAAATTATCTTTGCTGGTGGTTTCTTAGGCGCTGGGGCGGGGATAATTTGGCTGCTAAATCTGCCATTTCCGATGATTCGGTGGCCAGTCGCGAAGACAATGCCGATATTATTGTTGCCCAGTTTCATTAGTATGGATCACAATTACCGACAGGCGATCGCCCTTGTGGAACAATCGGATCAATTGATCAATAAAGCCACATCGGCGGCTGATTTCGACTTAGGCGAAGTTAAATCAAAACAAGCGCAAAAACACCTCGATGCTTTGCCAGTTTGGTTTTTAGGTTATTACCCACAAACCTACTGCTCTTTTTTTGGCTGTACTTGGCGCTTTACTGTGGATGAATTTCAAACAGCCCGTAAAAATGTCGGGCGGATGGATGCGCAGATTTTCCAGCAAAAAAATGCTTTTACTCAGCTAAGCCAAGTCGAACAAGCCCTCACCACAGCAAAACAAGAGTATCAGCAAGCAAAAAATGCGGCAGATAGACAAAAAGCTAGCATAAATTGGCAAAGTGCGATCGACAAACTCAATCAAATTCCCGCCGAAACTCTAGCTGGAGAAACTGCTAAGAAAAAACTCCAAGCAGCAGAGAGAGATTTTCAAGCAATGGGCGGCGTCGCCACCGGTTCTGTGCGCGCCGACAACTTAATCGAAGCAGCAAAAGAATTTGCACTTTCAGCGGCTGTAGCGTCGCAAAAACCGCCGCATCCCGCCGCACAATGGGAACAAATAGCAGGATTGTGGGAAGAAGGAATTAACCGACTGAAAATGGTTCCTGTGGATAACCCGGGCTATCTTGATGCCCAAACTAAACTAGCTCAATATCAGAAAAATTTAGGAATTGCCCAGATTAGACTGCAAGCTGAAAAAGATTCTGCAACTGTTTTGCAAGAAGCTAAAAGCTTGTTTGCTAACTTGCAAAAAGATGTAAATTCTCAAAATTCCGGTAACTCCCTCAGCCAGTTACAAGAAATTATTAATAAATTAGAATCTGTCAAACCCGGAACAACTGTTTATCCCGAATCCCAAAAATGGCTGCAATCGGCTCGCAAAAAACAGCAAGAATGGCAAAAAAAATAAAGATTGGGAATGGGGAATGGGGAATGGGGCATTGGGCATTGGGCATTGGGCATTGTTAGTTACCCGAAATCAGGACACGGCAGTGCGGTTTCCCTACCGATTATTTTGGGGAAGGGAAACCGCATTGCCGTGTCTTTCTTCCTTCTTCCTTCTTCTATAATTACCAAACTGGGTCAACATACAGATTAATTGTGACTTGTTCTTTTCCTGAAGGTACGCCGGAAATACAAGCACAAATTACTTGTCCATTCTCTAGTTCAACTTCGCAAGCGTGACAAGAACCCATCAGACAGCCGGTAGGAATAGAAATGCCTGCGCGTTTAGCTACATCCAGCAACAGTTCTCCCGCTTCAGCTTCAACTGTTACATTATCTGGTAAAAAACAAATTTTTGTCATTCAATTTTAGCCTGCACTCTAACAAACAACAGTCAACCGTCAACCGTCAACCAACTAACCTAAAATATGCTGGATATCTAAATGCTTTTCCACTGTATCAGCAAGAGATTCTAACAGAGCTTCTCGGTGTTCTCGGTAATTCGGAATACCTGTAGGTAGGGCGCGGAGTCCCCGCTGCTGGCGCAAGTGATTTAACCAAGCTCGTCGCCAAGCTCCGTTGTCAAAGATGCCGTGCAGGTATGTGCCCCAAACTGATTGAGAAGTGTTGACAATTCCTAAACTCGGATCGTCAAATAGCGGTTGAGTCAAATCTGACTCCATCATTTGCGTTCTTCCTTGATGAATTTCGTAACCGGAAACTGGTAAACCCGGTTGAGGATAGTTGGATGTTACGATCCGCTGGCGGGCAATTTTGTTGGGTGCGATCGCAGTTTTCAAAGGCAGCAATCCCAATCCTTCAAATTCTCCCTGTTCTCCCTCAATCCCTTCTTTATCGCTGATACTTTCTCCCAGCATCTGAAAGCCGCCGCAAACTCCCATGACTGTACCGCCAGCTACTAAGTAATTTTGAATAGCTTTTGCCATACCTGTCTGGCGGAGGACGTGCAAATCGGAAATTGTAGTTTTAGAGCCTGGTAAAATCACGGCATCTGGATGACCTAAATGGTCTTTTGGGCTGACATATTTGACTGTGACGCTTGTTTCCGATTCCAGGGGGTCAAAGTCGGTAAAATTGGAAATTCGGGGCAGGCGAATGACGGAAATATTTAGATCGGTTTGAGAATTAGGAGAACGCCGATCGAGCAAATCGAGAGAATCTTCTGCCGGAAACACTTCGTCTATCCAAGGAATCACCCCAACTACGGGGATTCCCGTCCTTTCTTCTAGCCAAGTCAAACCGGGATCTAAGATGGATTTTTGTCCTCGGAACTTATTAATGATGAATCCTTTAATTAAAGCGCGTTCATCTGGATCGAGCAATTCCAAAGTACCGATGATGTGAGCAAAAGCGCCGCCGCGATCGATATCAACTACTAGCAAAGTCCGAGCATTCAGGTGTTTTGCTACTCGCATATTTGTCAAATCGCGGTGTTTTAGATTGATTTCCGCAGGGCTGCCGGCTCCCTCGCAAACAACCATGTCAAATTCTTGCCGTAGAAATTCTAAAGATTCCTTGATAGCTTGCCAGCCAATATCAAAATACTGCTCGTAATATTGAGATGCTCGCACATTTCCGACGGCTCTGCCTTTGATAATTAATTGAGATGTCATGTCTCCTTGGGGCTTGAGCAAAATCGGATTCATTTCTACCCAAGGTGCGATACCCGCAGCCCAAGCTTGGACTGCTTGAGCGTAGCCAATCTCTCCGCCGGCGGCTGTGACATAGGAATTCAGAGCCATATTCTGACCTTTAAACGGAGTTACCCGCCATCCGCGCCGAGAAAAGATGCGACACAATGCTGCAACGAGTAAGGATTTTCCTGCGTGAGATGTTGTTCCCACGACCATAATTGCTTTCATATATTTAGGGTAAAAGGTAGAACGCACAAAATAGAAGGAATGAGGAAGAAGTAATATCAATTCTGGCTGCGCCGTAATGATAAGCGAGGAAGTTCGGCAACGAGCAATGTACGGGATTTAACGGATGTAATATCGTTTCCGGCTGCGACGGAATGATAAGCGAGGAAACGGCAGTGCCGTTTCCCTACGCCAGATTAATTGTAGGGACACGGCACTGCCATTTCTTGATCTCGGGTAATATTAATTCCGATGCAACCGGAATTGATATAAGAAGGTAGAAAACAGAATTACAAAAATTCTGGTTTCTACTTTTTGCTTTTTGTCTCAAGATGAGGATTGATCTTTGTCGGATCGATTCTCAGACTTGGATTCATCGGCCGGTTGGGCAGCTTCTACTAACTCTGAAGTTGGGGGATTCGGGCGAATCAATTCCGGTTGTTCTCCCGTTTCAGATGGTTTTTGATCTGTGGATTCGATCGACATAACTGTTACTGAAACCACTTCCACCGCGCTCAACTCGGGTTGTCCCGATGCTTCGATCTCGACAGGCGCTACTGAAACGATTTCCACTACAGTCATTTCTAAAGATACAGCAGGGGCTGGTGCTTCTGGTTCACTAATAGGGGACGGTGGTGTCTGGGTTTGGGCCGACGATCGATCTTCGATCGCACTTTCCTCTATTTTGCCAGAACTCGCAGTTTCTGCCGCCATCAACTCGGCCATTGCTTCCACATCGGTGGGAAACGGCACTATGCGGCTGGTTTCGGCTGTCACTTCGGCGGCGGCCTCGGCCAATTCTGTTTCGAGAATGGAGTCGATATCCGGTGCTGGAATTGCCGTTATTTTAGATTCAGGCGCGATCGACTCTCTCGTCGCTTTCGGTGTTGGCGTCTCGGGAGTTCCATCAGACTTGTTTTTAGCCGTACCCCGTCCCAACATACCACCTAGACTATTTATGAGATTGCCGAACAGACTTCCGAAACCTGCGGATTTTTTAGGGACTTTTGCAGGAGTTGAGCTTGCCTCTGGGGCTGCCGTTGGTGTCGCCGTTGGGGCAGCAGACTGGGTAGCCCTTGCCCTCCACATCTCGTCAAAATCATCATCATCAGTCTGCTGTTTTACCTCTGGCTGAGCCAGTAGAGGCTCCACAGTTGCTCCGGCGGCAATTTCTGAAAATTCTATAGGAAGAGGTAGAGGAGTGAAGCTGCTGGCTAATTCTGCTGGGGTGGGTGAAGTCTCAGCAGCAGGAGTTTCGACGGAAAATACCGGTATTTCTGATATCGAGGGAATCGCCGGCTGTTCCTTTACTTTTACTTCGCCCCGATCGACCGCAGGTGCGGAAACAACATCCGCTTTCGGTTTGGGCGATCGAACAAACTTAGGTTTTTTCGCTGCCGGTTCTTTTTTATTACCAAACAAGCCCGCAAACGGCACGCCTGCTGCCAAATTCGCCGCCCCAGGAATCGGCGTTTGCTGAGCAACGGGCGTCACCAACCTGCGCAAAGTCAGGGTTTCCCAGGCAAACCAGCCCAGCATAGCTACGCCCGCCATTTGACCCAGCAGGAGAGCACCAGTAATTCGCCCCGCACAGGCCCATAAAATTAACGCATAAAAAAGTCCTACCCCGCTCCAGGTAAAATCACTTTTGCGGTGAACTTCTGGAAAAAAGAAGGCCGCCATATAAATACTGAAGCTGCCTAAACCGACTGCGAACGCCAGAATGTATGCAAGCATCTTGTCGGTACCTCCGCTGTGTCAAATAAACTTCTACGGGCTAATTCTACCTTTGAGAGAGACTCAACGGCTTCTTTCTCAAGGACAATTCTCGATTTGCAACGAAGCAGACGGAAGATTTTTTCCTCTCTCTCCCTCTCTCCCTCTCTCTCTCTTCCCCTCTCCTGGGTCGTGATCTTAGTCACTTAACTATGCTTGTACGATCGCACAAGCCGGAGAATATGTTCTGTATATTGTAGGTGTAAGAGGAATTATGCCCTAGGGCATATGTATTGGAGACAGTGCCATGTTTGAAAAACTGTTGTTATCGGCCGCCTTAACCTTGTCGCTTCACATCTTTGCTGGAGTCAGCACTTCCGCGAAATTACCGAAAACTTTGGTATTGCGATCGAGCGATCGTCCTACTCAAACCCTGAAAATTCCCTTCATTGCAGTACCTGTAGACTTCAAATCTAACGTCGAATCCTAATGATACGCGCCAGATCGTAGGTGTAAGTGCGATCGAACTCAGGCAGAGTCTGTCCATAACATTTTTTTAGAGCTGTTCTCTTTTATATTTAACCTTAAAATACTTTTGCGATCGTGATTAAACGATCAAAATAAATATATACTTTTCAGATAAAGCTCAAAGCTAATCAGGACAATGAGTATTAAATCAAAGAGAGTGAAAATGGGACTTAGCGATATTCTATTGAATGAAAACAACAGAGATACTTTTGTTGACGACTGTGTAAAATTGATAGACAAACAAGTTGCGACCGCGCCGGGATTGGGTGGTCTTGCTCTAAAAGCAGCCTACTCTGCTGTCAAGGGGATACGATCGGACTATTGCGCCCAAGTCGTCGATCAACTTCTGCCCGAAATCTCGATCGCACTCGATCCGATGTGGACTGAAGCAGTAAACAATGGCAACCCAGTCGAATATCTAGCCCAAAGAAAAGCTCAAGTAGCAGACGAATTGCTCCAAATCAGCGACAAAAAAGCCGAGAACAGCACAAGAGCGGTTGTTAAAGGCGCCTATGCCAAACTCCGCCCCTCAGCTAAGACTTATGTGGAAAAGGGAGTGCCGGATTTAGCCGAAATTATTAATAAACATCATAGTGCGGCTTGATTCGTGAGCAACAGCAAAAAATAGAATTTCCAAAGCTGCGACTTCTACATCCTAATGACTAAAGGACTAAAGTCCAATGGCACTGAAAAAGTGAGCAAAAAAAAATCTGTAAGGCAA
>ENA-OFDP01000184-OFDP01000184.1-metagenomes-genome-assembly--contig:-NODE-184-length-29607-cov-7.084191_pt1 | contig 29607 bp, 20 predicted proteins | sample MGYA00153389_OFDP01 | MGnify analysis MGYA00153389
ATGTTTACGAGTCTTTGGGAGAATATGAACAAGCGATCAAGTGCGACCAACAGTCTTTAATCATTTTTCGAGAAATTAAAAACAGCCGTGGAGAAGCCGCTGCCCTCAGTAATTTAGGCAACACTTACGAGTTATTGGGAAATTACAAGAAAGCGATCGCTTACCACGAAGATTCTTTAGCTATTTCTGAGAAAATCAAAGCTCCTCTTGGGAAAGCGGTTTCTTTGTCAGGTTTAGGTAACGCTTACAACTCTTTGAAAGAATACGAACAAGCGATCGCTTACCACAAACAGTCTTTAACTATTTTGCAAAAAATCAAAAACCACCGCGGGCAAGCGGATACACTGGGAAATTTAGGCAACGCTTATGGCGCTCAAGGAAATTATAAACAAGCAATCAAATTTTACCAACAGCAATTGGACATTTGTCGAGCACCGGAAACTAAAGATCGTGGTCGGGAAGCGAATTGTCTCAATAACATTGGTAACAATTATCACCAATTGCAGCAAGTAGAGGTGGCGATAGAAAAATTCCAAGAATGCCTAAAAATTGCCACCTCCGAAACTATGCCACCCCTATGCTTCAAAGCAGGTCGCAACCTTGGTGATATCGGCTTTACCCAAGGCAACTGGCATCTCGCCAAAGAAGGATACGAACCCGCTATAAAAGCCGTCGAACAACTCCGCAAAGGCTCAACCACCGACGATCGCCGCCAAAAAATCATTGCAGAAGCCATCTCCGTTTACGCCAACGCCGTCCAATGCTACATCAACCTCAAACAATACGATAAAGCCGTCGAAACCGCCGATCGCTCTCGATCGCGCCACCTCGCCGACTTATTCGCCAGCAAAGACCTCTACCCCCAAGGCGAAATTCCCCCCGAAGTCGAAGCATACTATCGCCTGCAACAACAAAGCGATCGTTTGCGTTCTTCTGAAAACGACGGAATGAAAGCACTCGCCACCACTCCCCAGCCAATTCCCAACGAGGACGCTATCATCGCAAAGATTAAAGAAGTAGAAAAGGAAAAAAAGAAAGTTTGGCGGGAAATTCGCAGTAAAGACAAAGTTTTGGCAGGTCAATTGCAACCAGAACTCCTCTATGTCAAGGATATGCAAGCCTTAATTCCCGATGCCGAAACCGCCATCCTCAATTTTTACACCACTGGCGAACATACCCACATTTTCATCTTGCGTCAAAATCAACCAACCCAACTCTACACCTGTGAAGGCCAAGGAATTGAAACTTTGCAAAATTGGCTGTTAAACAACTGGTTAAAACCTTATAAAAAAAACGAATACGAATGGAAAAATCAAATGGGTGCAGTTCTCCATGAACTCGCTAACCGCCTGCAAATTAATCAACTAATTTCCCAACATCTCAACGGCATCAAAGAACTGATTATCATCCCTCACCTGTACCTGCATCAAATCCCCTTTGCTGCCTTACCATTAAACGAGCTTCCCATTCCCCACAGCAATGCCTCCGACAGAACACGCGGCTTAAAACCTCTCAGCAAACCCACCATCACCCCTGCCAAAACTTCACCACAACAACAACCCGAATACCTCAGCGATCGATTCCGCATCCGCATCGTTCCCAGTTGCCAAATACTCAACTTTTGCCACCAGCGAGGCAACCTCAAACCTGCCACAATGGGAATCGTCGAAAATGCCACAGGCGACCTCGTTTGCGCTGGCTACGAGTGCGAAACCCTGGCAACCATGCACCAAATTGATAAAAATTCTCGCCTCCAAGATCAGCAAGCAACTATTAGCAACTATGAAAATCTACTAAACCAAGTGCAAGTCCTCCATTCCAGCCATCACGCCAGTTCCGATCTGAATAATTCCCTAGAATCAAAACTGCATTTATCCGACGGCGATATCAACCTCGGTCGTGTTTTTACCTGGAGATTTACCGACTTAGCCGAAGTCTTCCTATCCTGCTGTGAAACCAATTTAACTTTCACCCAAATTACCGACGATCCGCTCTCCATTGCTAGCGGTTTCCTCTGTGCGGGGGCGCGAAATGTGGTTAGTACCTTGTGGGCTGTGGATGATTTAGCAACCGCTTTATTTTGCATTTTATACTATCAAGAGAAGCAGCATAATAGCCGTTCGGAAGCGCTACGGAAAGCACAATTTAAGCTCCGCAACTTGACAGGCGATGAGTTGTCTGGTAAATATAAACGGCAGTTAGAGGATTATTTTGAGCAACAAAAAGGAGAAAACCAAGCAGAAATTGTCAAAAATATGCGATCGCGTTTAGATTTGCTTTGTCGGGAAACATTGCCCTTTGTCAGTCCCCATTATTGGGCAGGATTTGTATCGCAGGGTTTGGCGTAGGAGAAACAACAGCATTTTGAACAGAGCTAATCTATCCTTGATTCTCTCCCAGTTTTCTGATGAGAAATCTGACTTCTTCGAGCAGAATATTAAATCGTTGGTCATTTTCTATTTTGTACTGTTGAAAATCCTGATCCCGCCGCCGCATTTCTTCATCCCGTTGAGAGTCTCTTGCTAAAATAGCATTGACAGCACCTACAAGCATATCGACATTCCGAGTCGTTTGCTCTACAGTGGCAGACAAATCTCCAACAGTGGAAGCCAAATCATCCACCATTTCATCTGTCCAGCGTTCGGTTGTCATTGTTCTTATTCCTTTACCTGTTTTCAATCAATATTTTACGACTCTTGCCCGCTATTTTTAGCCGATCGCTCTTCTTAGAAATGTTCTAGCAGATATTTCTCTTGCGCGTAAACCTTTCGCAGCGACTCCAGGGCGATCGCACTTAACATCAATTTAATCACCCCCACCAACTCCCCCCACTCCAACAATTCAGCAACAGAAACAGCTTGATGAAATTTATCCCCATAGAAATCCACCCAAAAATCCGGCGCGTATCTCTCTTTCTGACTCGCCATCCGGCGCTTCCAATAACCAAAATCTAAACCAGACGGCGATTCCACTTCCACCACTGGCGGAAAGTCGGCATAACTGACAAACCGACTCATCCCTTGGGCGTGCACGTAGAGGATATGCGCCCAGCACTCGAAGCGATATATTTGTTCTACCTTGATTTTCAGCAGCCGTGCGATCGCCTCTTTGGTGACAAACCGGCTCAATCTGTGTCGGGGGGTTGATTTTGGTCGAAAGCTTGCTAACATAGTTGATATCTTCCTTGGTTGATGTCTCTGTTGATTGATATGTCTCTTGATTTGGGAATTTAGTTGATAAGTTTCTTGTTTAGGGAATGTGGTTGATGAGTCTCCTGCTTAGGGATTTGAATTTGGATAGGCGATCGTCTTTAAGTTTTCCAGACGTTGGGGCGATCGCTTTTTACGATAAAATTATAATATACTAAATCTAGTGGTCTGTCAATGGGTTTAATTAGATTGCGGGTTAGAGAATTTGCTGGTGAGAAAGGCTGGACGATCAAAGAGGTTTCTGACCGATCGGGAGTCAACTACAGCACCCTCAGCACCTATTCACGTTCTCCAGGAATGGCAATGGTTGATTTTACTTGTCTGCTGAAGTTGGCACGTACTTTTGACGTGATGGTGGAAGACTTGGTTGAGGTCGTCAAAGAGTAGCCGATCGCCTTTTACAGTACAATCCTATGACTTATATCAATCACATCTCAAGAGCTTATGGGTTTAATTAGATTGCGGGTTCGAGAGTTTGCTGCTGAGAAAGGCTGGACGATCAAAGAGGTTTCAGAGCGATCGGGCGTAGTCTACAGTACGCTGAGAACCTATGCCCGATCGCCCGGATTAGCAACAATTGACGTGACAGCCTTGGACAAGTTGGCGAGGACTTTTGACGTGATGGTCGAAGATTTGTATGAGATTGTGGAAGATTAGTCGATCGCCTTTTGGGATAAAATTACAAAAAACTAAATCTAGTTTTTTGTCAATGGGTTTAATTAGATTACGGGTGCGAGTTTGCTACTGAGAAAGGCTGGACGATCGAAGAAGTTTCAGAGTGATCGGGCTTAGTCTATAGTACGCTTAGAACTTACGCGCGATCGCCCGAAGGTATTGCAAAGTAGTTTTTGCGTAAGTCTTGTCTAATTAAGCGCTTTCATCGCTTCGACAACTTGCTGAGATACAAAAGGTAAAATCTCTTCATTCTTGCTATTCTCTTTCCCTTCTGTAAATACAACTAACAAATACGGCCGCAAATTCGGTATTTCAATGTAAGCTGCATCGTGACGCACCTGACTTGTCAACCCCGCTTTTGACCACAATTTCGCTTCTAACGGCAATCCGCCGCCTAAAAAACCTGTGACTTGATTTTCAGGATCTGCCTCTAATTCTGCTGGTTCTAAACTGCGTTTCATTAAACCCATCATCTCTTGCGATGCTTTTGCAGAAACAGCTACGCCGCCGATTATACTGTGTAGCAAACGCGCCGCTGCATTTGTGCTCAGCATATTTCTATTTTCCATTAATTCGCCCAGAAATGCTCGTTCGCGACCGTAGGGCCCATCGCACCAGGTTTTTTGGTTGGCGTTAATATTTTGTAATTCCGGCCAATCCAATGATTGAAAGTAACGGTTAACGATATTTCGCTGCTGTTTCCAAGTTTCAAATGGGCCTGCTGATAATTCTGGGCCGCTGGTTGTGCCAGTGAGCACGTCTACTACTAAACTGGTAGCATCGTTGCTGGAATCAACTATCATATCTCGGACGGCGCGTTCTAATTCTGGCGATGTTTTAATCATCCCTTTTTCCGCCCATTCCCAGATGGCAACGAGGTAGAATAATTTGACGATGCTGGCGGGATAAATTCGTTCCGAAGCTCGGTTCCCAAAACCTCGCGGTTGATATTTCCAAAATTCTTCTGGGCTCAGGGCGCCGCCTGTGTTGACTCGTACGGGCGGATCGTAGACTATCCAAGTAATGGCTGTACGATGATCGCCCGTCAAGCCTGCAAATTTTGCCTTGGCGGACTCTATAATGCTACTGCCGAGGGTTTCTAATTGTTCGTCTTTGTGGAAAAATGTCATAGTTGATGGCTGATGGGTGACGACTAATGGCTTGTGGCTCATGGCAGTCGATCGCTAAATACGAACAATTAACAGCAAACAATTAGCAATTAGCAATGGCCAATTATCAATTATCTGATGTTCTGGAGTACCGGGCGCGATCGCACATAAATATTTACGATTCCCCGAAGTGCGATCGACTCGCAACTCAAGCGGCGCTGGGGCGGCATTTGCGCCCCCTCAAACTCTCCCTAAAACAGAGCGATGTAAACTTGGATACAACGGCTGTGATGGTGCGGCTGTGCGAAGATGATTATCCGGGATGGCTGGATATTCGAGATGTTGAGTTGCTGGATGTGACAGAAACAGTGTATCATCCTCTAGAGCTTTCTGAGGCGGAAATTAACGAGAAATTGCCGATCGCAATTACTTTTGCTCGTGACGCTATGAACCAATCCAATTACTATCTTTGGGGCGGTACTGTCGGGCCAAATTATGATTGTTCGGGATTGATGCAAGCTGCTTTTGTGGCCACGGGTATCTGGTTGCCGAGGGATGCTTATCAGCAGGAAGCTTTTACTCAGCCTGTTAGTAATATAAATGATTTAGAACCGGGAGATTTAGTGTTTTTTGGTACGCCGGAAAAAGCAACTCACGTAGGATTGTATCTGGGAGATAATCGCTACATTCACAGTTCGGGAAAAGCACAAGGTCGCAACGGTATCGGTATTGATGTTTTGTCGGAGGATGGCGATAAAGTCAGTCAAGATTATTACCGACAATTGCGGGGATATGGTAAAGTTGTGGCAAGTTATCAATCTAGTTGTTGACGGTTGACAGTTGACGGTTAACGGTTGACTTTTAGGATTATTGAAAAAAGAAATGGACGCTGCATTGTTTTTGGAAAAATTGGCGAGACAGCAAGCTGAGGCTGAGGTTGTTCTCGATGTTTCGGTGGTAGTGCCAGTCTATAATGAGGTGGAAAGTTTGCCTCATTTGATTGAGGCGATCGCCTCTTCGATTCAACCATCTGGACTCAGCTATCAAATTATTTGTGTAGATGACGGTTCTAAGGACGGTTCTGCTGAACTTCTCAAGCAATTAGCCAGCAGCCGCGATGACCTTTGTGCTGTACTTTTGCGCCGCAATTACGGGCAGACTGCTGCCATGTCGGCGGGCTTCGATCGCGCTCGCGGTCGTGCTATTGTGACCCTAGATGGCGATTTGCAAAATGACCCGGCTGATATTCCACTGTTGTTGGAAAAGTTAAATGAAGGCTACGATTTAGTTAGTGGCTGGCGCAAAAATCGGCAAGATAATACTATCAGTCGCCTGATTCCTTCTAAAATTGCCAACTGGTTAATTGGTCACGTTACAGGCGTAACTTTGCACGACTACGGCTGTTCTTTGAAAGCTTATAAATCTGAGTTGGTGGCAGACTTGAATCTCTACGGAGAATTGCACCGATTTTTGCCTGCTTTGGCGTTTATTGAAGGGGCGAGAATTGCGGAAATGCCGGTACGCCATCATGCCCGCCGTTTCGGTCAAAGTAAGTATGGGATTTGGCGGACTTTTCGGGTGTTGATGGATTTGCTGACTATTTATTTTATGAAGAAGTTCCTAACTCGCCCGATGCACGTTTTTGGACTTTTAGGAATGAGTTCTATGACGTTGGGAGCAGTTTTAGGGATTTATTTGACAGTCTTAAAATTGGGTTTTGGTCAAATTATTGGCAATCGTCCTTTGCTGATTTTAGCTGTCGTTTTACTGTTGACTGGTGTGCAGTTATTTTGTTTTGGTTTGCTGGCGGAAGTGATGATGCGGACTTATCATGAATCCCAGGGAAAACCGATTTATCGAGTGCGCGAGGTGTTTGGTTCTAAGTAATCCGAATTTTTATTTACGAATTCAACAGTATTCGTACTATTCGTAGGGTGCGTCGCCATAAAAAATCTTAACTAAATATCCACAATCTCACAGCGACGCACCTGTGTCATCACGAGCCGAATATAATATCATTTCTAACAATTGTTGCTAGATTACAATATATTTTTGGTGTTTTTGATAAGAGTTCTTGAATTACCCAGGTGCGTCGCTATCAGATTGTCTATTTTTCTTCAGAGATTTTTAAGGGCGACACACCCTACGGCTTTAGTGGTAGGGTGCGTCGCCCTTAAAAATTCCTAACTAAATATTGACAATTTCATAGCGACGCACCTCTATAATCCCTGGGTTGGGGCGGGTTTACAAATCCCCTGGTTCTCAAGCATTGATAGGGGTGAACCCGCCCTACAAACCTGGAATATTTAAGAACAACTTAATCGATCGCGATCTAATTCTTAACTCATCACTTTTTGGGCTTGTCTCAGAGATGTAATAGTGGCGATCGCGTGCTCCGACACTGCATCTATTTCGGCTGCGGTATTGAAGCGACCAATCCCAAATCGAATCGAAGCGTAGGCTAATTTGTCCGATCGCCCGATCGCTGCTAAAACATGAGATGGAGCTATTTTCGCCGAAGTACAAGCAGAACCCGAAGAAAGTGCCGCCGCCGGTTGCAAGCCCAACATCAATGCTTGACCGTCCACACCGCCTACACTAATATTGAGATTTCCCGGCAATCTTTTCGTCGCATGACCGTTGAGAACAACATCACCCAATTCACTCAAATTTTCCCACAAACGCTGTCGCAAATTCACAACTCGTGCTGTTTCCGACTCCATTTCGGAAATTGCTAATTCTACTGCTTTGGCAAATCCCACTATTTGCGGTGGGTAGAGAGTACCCGATCGCATTCCCCGTTCGTGCCCGCCTCCGTGCATTTGTGGCGCTAGTTGTACCCTCGGTTTGTGGCGGCGGACGTAGAGGGCACCGATGCCTTTTGGCCCGTATATTTTGTGCGCTGTCAAGGACATTAGATCGATATTCATCTCCTGTACGTCTAGGGGAATTTTGCCGATCGCCTGGGCCGCATCTGTGTGGAACAGAATGTCATTTCCGCGACAGATTGCTGCAATTTCGGCGATCGGTTGAATGACGCCAATTTCGTTATTTGCAGTCATCACTGAAACTAAAATTGTCTCTGCCCGAATCGCTTTGATCAAGTCGCCTATATCAATCAATCCGTCACTTTTTACTGGTAAAACAGTAATGTCAAATCCCAATTTTTCCAAATATGTACAAGGGTCAAGAATTGCATTGTGTTCTGTTTTTACTGTTATAATGTGCTTTCCTTTGCTGAAATAGGCTTCAGCGATGCCTTTAATCGCTAAATTATTTGCTTCCGTTGCACCGCTGGTAAAAACAATTTCTTCTGGAGAAGCATTGATCGCTTCTGCGATAATTTGTCGCGATTGTTTAACCGCTGCTTCTGCTTCCCAGCCGTAGACGTGGTTGATGCTGGCTGCGTTGCCAAATTGTTCGGTGAAATACGGCAGCATTGCATTGAGTACCCGTTTGTCTACGGGGGTTGTGGCGTGGTTGTCGAGGTAGATAGGACGTGCGGACATAGTGGAGTTTTGGTTGAAAAAGGTGTTAGGTTTATTGTAGACGAGCCCTTTGTTCTACCACAAAACTTTATAGTTAACAAACATTTGTGAAGATTTATGCGAGCTGACATTCAGGGATTAGAAATTACTGTCGGTGAGCTCAAACGCCTCAGCGGTGCGGGGCCCGATCGCGTATATCGGCCGGCGAGTGCGACTAAGTTTGCCCGCGAAGCTTTGAAAACAGTCGGTTTAATTGTTTTGGTGCTAATCAGTTGTTGGTTGTTGGTTGCGATATTTCCTAGAGCTTATTTGTTTTGGTTCGCCCTCCACCTCGCTGCGATCGCCGGTTTAATCTTTGAGGATGCCTGGAAAATTTGGTGCAGTAGCCAAAACAAACATTTAATCAATCTTTTTGATGATGTCGATCGCTATAATGGTATCATCAAAGCGATCGAAATAAATGACAAGATCGAAGATGCGGGCAATGCAGAAGTCAAAGTAGGCGATCGCCCAAAAGTCATTCAAGCCTTGCAGCTAATCAGAAACGATTTAGTCCGAGCTTTGAAAACCGAGAGAATTCTCAGGGAAAACAAAAAATTTGTCGCTACTAACTCAGAACTGTTTGCCAATAATTTGAGAACTTTGAATTCTCTGCAAATTAGCGATAGAACCAGCGAACAAGGGAGATTGCTCAACGAAGCTTTGCAGCTAGCTATCGGAGTTCAAGCAGAAATGAAAAAGTTGCAAGACCGAAACGCTGCTAATTAAAAAAATGGAAAATATTAGTAGGGTGCTTGTGCACCTTAGTTGGTAGCAACGCGCACATTACTCAAGCGATCGAACTAAAACACATTTTAAAATTTATAAGTTATGAGAATTGTTAAGAAATATCATGATTGTAAATTTTTACCTGTTACGTAACAGGTAAGGATATCTTGGAAAGGTCACGTTAATAACCAGGTTAGTATGTCTGCAAGACCCAAGATTATAGTTCTCGATGACGATCCGACAGGTTCTCAAACCGTGCACAGTTGCTTGCTGCTGACACGTTGGGACGAAGAAACCCTGCGTTTGGGACTGCGGGACAAGTCCCCAATTTTTTTTATACTGACAAATACTCGATCGCTAACTCCCGAAAAAGCAGCCTCCGTCACCCGCGAAGTGTGCCAAAATCTCAAAAAGGCGATCGCGAGCGAAAAAATCGAAGACTTCCTAATAGTTAGCCGTTCCGATTCTACCCTGCGCGGCCACTATCCGATCGAAACCGATGCGATCGCCGAAGAACTCGGCCCCTTTGACGCCCATTTTCTAATTCCCGCCTTTTTTGAAGGAGGCAGAATTACCCGCAACAGCGTCCACTACCTAATGGTTAACAGCGTCCCAACGCCAGTTCACGAAACCGAATATGCCAAGGATTCAGTCTTCGGCTACAGTCACAGTTACCTGCCAGACTACGTAGAAGAAAAAACCCAAGGTCGCATCCACCCTGATGCTGTCGATCGCATTTTACTCGCAGACATTCGCTACGGAAGTTTAGATAGACTGATGGAGATGACAGACAACCAATGTGCGGTTGTTGACGGCGAAAGTCAAGCTGATTTAGACACATTTGCCAAACACATTCTCGATGCAGTCAGTCAAGGCAAAAAGTTTTTATTCCGCAGCGGGGCGAGTATTTTAACATCCTTAGCTGACCTCGGCAACCAGCCAGTAGCAGCCGACGACATGGCAAAATACGTGAGAGAAGGCAAACCAGGTGCAGTAATAGTTGGTTCCCACGTTAAGAAAACTACAGATCAATTAGAACGCTTGTTAAAAGAACCCAATACAGTTAGCATTGAAATAGACGTATCTCATTTGCTAGAAGATTCACCAGAGTATCGCACTCAAATACTCGATGAAATTCTGGAAAAAGTCCGCACTGCTCATGCCGATGGCAAAACGCCTGTAATTTATACCAGCCGCAAGGAACTACAATTTGATAATGTAGAAACTAGGTTGAAATTTGGAGCTGCCGTTTCTGCTTTGTTGGTGGATGTCGTGCGGGGAATGCCTACGGATATCGGATTTTTAATTAGCAAGGGCGGCATTACTTCTAATGATATTTTGAGTACCGCTTTGTCGCTGAAAAGTGTCAGGCAAATTGGTCAAATTATCGCAGGTTGTTCCGTGGTTAAAATGGAGGAAGACCATCCTCTATTTCCAAATTTACCAGTGGTTTTGTTTCCCGGAAATGTGGGAGATAGCCATGCTTTAGCTACAGTTTACAAGCGGCTGAGCAAGCAGTCTAGCTAGTTGAATTTCCGATTAACGCAGATGAATTGAGTTCTAATCAGGGAGAACAATGTTCATCTGCGGTTTTGAGCCACTGGACACCAACAAATCAAAAAAATCTCTCTTTGACTTTTTCGTTGCCAACACCACCAAAATGTGGTATTTTACAGAGCCTCTGTTTAAATAAGACCGATCGCCCTTGAGCACCTGCTCTCAAAAAAATCAAATTTACGAAAAAAAATTCAGGCAGAACTCTACATATAGGGCCAACAGCGCCACAGATACTGCTATCAGTAGCGTTTCCAGCTTGTATCAGCCTAAATTTTAAAATTAAGTGCAAATTTTCACATAGTAATTTTTAGCTGAAAGGATTAGCATATAAGGGTGACAGAACACTATCATCCACTAAACTCATTAAAAGGCGGCCATTGGTTCAAGCTGATCTGTGGGGCCAGCTTTCAACACCTGCCGGCAGTTCGGAATCTCACATTGGCTTACACCTTAGCAGGTGCTGACTGTATCGATGTCGCGGCAGATCCCGCCGCCGTCGCCGCAGCGAAAGAAGCCCTGCAAGTTGCCAGCGAAATACAGGCAAGAACTCAAAACCGCAGGTTTGGCGGCAAAGGGTTGCCGTGGCTGATGGTGAGTTTAAACGATGGGGAAGACCCGCATTTTCGCAAGGCCGAATTCAACCCAGCCGAGTGTCCGGTGGACTGCTGGCGGCCGTGCGAAAAAATATGTCCAGCCGAAGCAATAGTTTTTGAGAGTGCTGGCGGGGGTTTTTCCGGGGTGATAGACCAGCAGTGCTACGGCTGCGGTCGCTGTCTGCCGGTTTGTCCGAGCCAATTAATTTATACTCGTTCTTACGTGTCTGCTCCTGGCGCGATCGCACCTTTAATCTTGCAATCCGGTGCCGACGCCCTAGAAATCCACACGCAAGTAGGCAGAGAGGCAGATTTTGCGCGACTTTGGTCGAGCATAGCTCCCTGGGTTGGTCAACTCAAGGTAATAGCAATTAGTTGCCCCGATGGAGACGGTTTGATTGACTATTTGCGGACGCTCTATCAAATAATTTCCCCCCTTCCTTGTCCCCTAATTTGGCAAACCGATGGTCGGCCAATGAGTGGAGATATCGGAATAGGAACTACTAGAGCCGCGGTCAAACTCGGTCAAAAAGTTTTGGCTGCCCAGTTGCCGGGATACGTGCAACTTGCAGGTGGCACTAATGCTCATACTGTCAGCAAACTCAGAGCCTCTGGACTGATGAGGGAGCACGGGAAAAATTTGTCAATTCCTGATGCACCAGTAATTGCGGGTATAGCTTATGGCAGCTATGCCAGAGTTTTGCTGTCACCAATTTTAGAGCAATTAGAAACAATGCAGATCGATCGAGCATTGGTAATTCCGACGATAGCCCAGCCAGCGACAGCCGGAGTTCAAACACCTCGGCATACTCAGCTCGAAGCCGTTCCAGAACTTCTCTGGGAGGCCGTGAGTTTAGCTCGTTCTCTAGTTTCCCAGCTCAAAGAATATTAGTCATTGGGAATTGGGAATTGGGAATTGGGAATTGGGAATTGGGAATTGGGAATTGGGAATTGGATATTGGATATTGGATATTGGATATTGGATATTGGATATTGGTACTAATAACTAATAACTAATAACTACTAACTAATAACTAATAACTAATGACTAATGACTAATGACTAAAAAAGATTGAAAACGTCACCGAACACACCGAGGCGAATGCAGATTACAGACGACCTCAATAAATTACTCGACATCGTGCCAGATTACATCCGGCAGCCCTTAGAGCAGCACCCGCAGCGCAACAATCTGATCGAGATTGTCATGGACTTGGGTCGCCTTCCAGAAGCTCGTTTCCCATCAAATGCCGAATATCTTTCTCAAACGCCGATTTCTAAGACCGACCTCAAATACTGTATTGAGCGAGTCGGCCACTTCGGCGGTGACAATCGAGCCGGTATCGAGCAAACCCTACACCGAATTAGCGCCCTTCGCAACCGCAGCGGCGAGATTATCGGCTTGACTTTAAGGGTTGGCCGCGCTGTGTTCGGGACGATCGGGATTATCCGCGATTTAGTGGAAACCGGTCACTCAATTTTGATGCTCGGCCGCCCTGGAGTCGGCAAAACCACAGCATTGCGCGAAATCGCCCGCGTCCTCGCCGATGATTTAGAAAAACGAGTGGTGATCATCGACACCTCCAACGAAATCGCCGGAGATGGAGATATCCCGCATCCGGCGATCGGCAGAGCTCGCAGAATGCAAGTTTCCCGTCCCGAACTCCAGCACCAAGTCATGATCGAAGCAGTGGAAAACCATATGCCCGAAGTGATCGTGATTGACGAAATCGGCACGGAATTGGAAGCTTTGGCGGCTCGGACGATCGCCGAAAGGGGCGTGCAGTTGGTCGGTACCGCCCACGGGAACCGGCTCGAAAACTTGATGAAAAACCCGACTCTGGCCGATTTAATTGGGGGTATCCAAGCGGTGACGCTGGGAGATGACGAGGCGCGGCGACGTGGTTCTCAAAAGACAGTTTTGGAGCGCAAAGCACCGCCAACTTTTGAAATTGCGATCGAAATGCTGGAACGCCAGCGCTGGGTGATCCACGAACGAGTTTCAGATTCGATCGACAGTCTGCTGCGGGGACGCGAACCCAACCAGCAAACCAGAAGCATCAGCGACACTGGAGAAGTAATTATCGAGCGCGAGTCGCCCGCTCCCCCGGCGCGTTTCCCAGGAATCTCAGCTTCGGGCGGGCCGGCTGGTGTATCGGCAATCCGGCCCGTCACACCCATCTCTGGGTGGCGGAGTGCTGGCAAAATGGTGCCGATGCCCCCAAACAACGTTGAGAAATTTCCTCTCAACGGTGCGCCAGTTCCTGAGACTCGGTATTTCGAGCAACTCCTCGAAGAATCCCTGTCTGTCGAACCGGTACCGCAGCAGCGGGGTCGTTATTCCCAGAATGTCGGCCCTAACGGCGAAGATTTGCCCCTCCACGTTTATCCTTACGGCATAGCTCGCCACCAGCTCGAACAGGTGATTTCGACGCTGAACCTGCCTGTGCAGCTAACGAAGGATATTGAGAGTGCTGACGTGGTTCTGGCTTTGCGATCGAATGTTCGGAACCAGTCAAAATTGAGGCAGTTGGCAAAAACTCGCCAAGTTCCCCTGCACACAATTAAAGCCGGCACTATTCCCCACGTAGCGAGAGCTTTACGTCGCCTGTTGGACATGGACGACCCGGGCACCCCCGAAGTGGCAGACCTTGCCTTATTCGCCCGCAGCGGTGCTTCTGACGAGATCGAAGCTCTCGAAGAAACCCGCTTAGCAGTCGAGCAAATTGTGATTCCCAAGGGACAGCCGGTAGAACTTCTGCCCCGTTCTCCCGATGTCCGCAAAATGCAGCACGAACTGGTGGAACACTATCACCTGAAATCCCATAGTTTTGGCGAAGAACCCAACCGTCGCCTGCGGATTTTTCCAGCTTAACTGTTGGAGATTTAGGCCTTGGAAGGCAAAAGGTAGAAGGCATTGGGCAGAAGTTTTTTGATGCTGCTTTCTGTTTTCTACCTTTTGCCTTTGATCTAATTTCGATTCTGGTTACACCGGAATGATATAGAGGAGACGGCACTGCCGTGTCCCTACAATATTATTTTGGGTAGGGACACGGCACTGCCGTCTCCTAATTTCTTGTAGTCGATCGACCGGACATGGTATTATTGCGTGCGTTAGTATGATTTTTTCTCATTGCGGGTTGATATGAATGATGCACAAATTCAGCTATTTATTGAATTAATTGCCGCTCAGACAGGTTTACAAATTCGCCCGCAAGATCGATCGGGTTTGTCTCAAAAACTTTTGACTCGGATGAAAGCTATAAAAATAGTCTCTCCTGACAAGTATTATCAAACCTTAGCCGTTCCGGGTCGGGAAAGCGAAAGCGAATGGCGAGAACTCGCACTGCTGCTGACAACCAATGAAAGTTATTTCATGCGGGACAAAGGACAGTTTTCGCTCCTAAAAAAAGTTATTTTTCCTGAACTAATCGAGCAGAAGAGAAAACTACACGAAAAATTAGGAATTAAGCCAACACTGCGAATCTGGAGTGCCGGCTGCTCGACCGGTGAAGAACCTTATTCTTTAGTTATCCTTCTAAAACAGCTAATTTCTGATTGGGAAAAATGGAAAATTATAGTTTTAGGTACTGACATCAATCAAGCAGCAATCGCCAAAGCGCAGCGGGGAATTTACAGCCCTTGGTCGTTTCGCTTAGTTGACTCCGAACTGCAAACACAGTATTTCGAGCGACGAAAAACCGAGTGGGAAATCGATCGTAAATTACGCGAATTTGTGAGCTTTAGCAGTATAAATTTAGTGACCGATAATTTTCCAAACATTTACACAGATATTTATAACATGGATTTGATTTTATGCAGAAATGTTTTTGTTTATTTTGAATCTCAGTATATTTCACAGGTATTGAAAAAGTTTACCAAGACTCTGAGACCTGGAGGATATTTAATGACCGGTCACGCTGAAATTAACAGTCATGTCATGCACGAGTTTCAAGCACAGGTTTTCCCGGAGTCCATTATTTATCAAGTCAAAAACGTTCTTGGAGAAAAATCAGGTACTATAAAATCGGCATTGGGGGAATCGGATAAAAAAGAAAAACTTGGCGCGGACAGCCGTAACTTGCTACCGGGAGGAACGGTTTCGGGGAGTTTTGATAACGCCAATTTTGGGAATCTCGGGTCATTGCTAGCAGCAGGTAATGGGCTGGAAAAAATGCTGCGAAGTCGCTATGTTGAAGGTGATTTGGCGAGTAAAAAAGTGCCCGATCTACCCTCAACAGTCGCCGACCAAACGCCGCAAATGCTGATTGTAGAGGCAAAAGCTTGTTTCAAAAATAAAGCTTATACTGAAGCAATTAATAAAGCAAAACAGGCGATCGGTTTACAAGCTCACAATTTTGAGGCTGATTATTTGCTAGCTCAAATTTATGCAAATTTAGGCAAGTATTCTCAGGCGATCGAATACTGTAAGCGAGCTAGCAAAGCAGATGCCATGTCAGTATTTCCTAACTATTTGCAAGCTTACATTGCTGAAGAACAGGGCGACTTGGAAACCGCTAAAACTTTTTTGAAAAAAACTATTTATCTTTGCCCATCTTTTGTTTCAGCTTATCTCGGACTCGGGAATATATATCATAAGGAAGGCAACGTAAAAATAGCTATTAAAATGTATAATACATCTTGCGATATTCTCAAAAAACTACCACCCAATACTCCGATTGAGCAACAGGGAAAAATGACAGCGAATCAAGTATTGATCGATGTTAGAAAAAAATTGGTAAACTTGTACAGCAAGCAATACTGACGCACCGGGATAAACGAAAAACCCGGTTTTTTGGTAATAAACATTTCCTCAAAAGCAAGTCTGGAACAGGCATCCTGCCTGTTCCACAAGAATTATGGGAGAGGTCTAATTGCCTTACTGCTAAACCGAATATTATCGTAGAAACCAGTTTTTTTCGTACGTCCTAGTAAATAAAATATCAGGGTAAATATGGAAACTAAGCCGTATCTTATATTTAAACAGAACGGTTTGCTCTGCGGTGTCGAAGTCGGCTGCGTGCGAGAAATTTTCTTTCTACCGGAGTTGACACCGATCGCCGAAGCGCCTCAAGATATTGTCGGGGCGATCGATCTCAGGGGCTCTATTCTGCCCGTGATGGATCTGAATCTCCGTTTTGGGTACGTTTGGGAGGAGTATTCTGTGACAGATAGTGCGATCGTCATAGAATGGCAAGAAATTCGAGTTGCGATCGTTGTCAATGAAGTTACCGAAGTTAAACATATCCCCGAAGACGCCATAACTGGCCAGCTATCTTACGGGCGAGACAAGCCAGATGCGCCCGATCGTTTTTTAGCTGGATTTGCCCGCTGCGACGCCGATATTATCATGCTGCTCGATCTCGATCGCCTAATTCGATATTCTCCCGACAAAATAGACACAGAAATGCGAGTCTCTGCAAGCGGTATAACTCCCTCAGAAACCAAAAATTTGCAGTTAGAAATAGATCCAAAATTATTAGCAGCAGATGCTAAAGTTTTGGGCAAGCCACAGATTTTTTGCCCGAATGCTACAGCCGAAGAAAAAGCAATTTTTCGAGAACGAGCTGACAATTTGAGGCTGTTGGGCGATCGCGAAAATTCTGTAGCAATTAATCTGTCGCTGGCGGTAGTTGTTTTGAACAACGAATACTTTGGGATTAATCTCGGGATAGTGCGCGAATTTACCGATATTCGCCAAGTGACTCCGGTTCCTTGCACTCCCGATCGCATTATTGGAAATATGAATTTGCGCGGCGAGATCCTGACCCTAGTGGACATTCGGAACGTGTTAAATATGTCGGCGGATACAAAATCTCTCTCAAAGGCGATCGTCGTTGAAATCGAAGATTTGGTTGCGGGTATAGTAGTTGAAGAAATTTTAGATATTATACATTTGAATCTGACAGAAATTGCAACTATTCCTGCTGCACTAAATTCTGCTAACCGGGAATATCTCCGGGGCACAGCTTTTTATGAAGAAAAAATTATCGCTGTTCTCAACTTGCAGAAACTACTAACAGAAAGGGGAGTTTTTGTTGATGAGGAGGTTTAAAGAACCATTTTACAGCGAAATCCGGGTCACGCCTACACAAACAATATATGAGTCACCTGAAACTCAATAAAAAAAAGTGGCGTTGCTGATTTGGAGTATGATTTGCCTCCGAAATTTAGTAGGGGCAATTCATGAATTGCCCCTACTCTAAATTTCAGGGATTGCTATAGCGAGTGAATCATACCTAAATTCAGCAACGCCCAGAAAGTAATAGAACAGAATTTGCTATGATACTATTTACCACTGTCACTGTCCAGGATCGATCCGAGAGGTTGTATGCCCCTGATTTCTTTTACCAACGCGGGACTCCCAACTATCATCGCAGCATCACAACATTACTAATCAAAATGCTATCTTAAATTAAGGAAAAAAGATGTTTGCTAAAATTAAAAAATTAAGCATTAGAAACAAAATGCTGCTCGGATATCTAGCCCCAGCAGCTATCTATTTAGGTTTGCCCATATTAGTTTTCGGTACTACAAGCCAAGTGTTTAAAACTTTTCAAGAAGTGGAAAGGGTAGAAACTGTAATCGGACAAACAAGTAATATGTCCGTAGGTGCAGAGCAAATGGTGCGAGGGATGCGCGGATACTTAGTTAACAAAAATCAGCAGTTTTTAACCGATTTCAAAACAGGTGCAGAGTTGGCTCGACAGTCGGCAACTAATGTACAGCCGATCGTTAAAAATACCGACCAGAAAATTCGTTTGGAGAGAATGCTGGAGCTAGTCAACGAATATTATGATGGTTCTAGCGAAATTGTTCGCTTATTTCAGGAAAATAAAACAGCGGAAGGTCTTGCTATATTCAATACAGGGAAGTACACAAAATTTGTGAATGAATTTGTGGAAGTAAACCGGGAATTTCGGGAAACAGAATTAAAGATGATTAAACAGGAAACCCAAGTCACGAAGGCAGCTTTAAGCTTTTTGGTATCGACGCTGGTGATCGCTTCCTTGCTGTTAGTGCTGTTTGGTGCGACTGTTGCTTGGGTGATTTCGTCAGGAATTGCTCGAACTATCGATCGGGCAATTAGCTCGATCGCCAGTTCTTCTGCCCAGATTGCAGCTACAGTTGAAGAACAGGAACGCATGGCAAGCCAGCAATCAGCTTCAGTCAATCAAACTACTACGACAATGGACGAATTAGGCGCATCTTCTAGGGCAACATCACAGCAGATAGAAACTGCCGCATCTCAAGCAATGCAAGCTTTAACTCTAGCTGGCGGTGGTACAAAAGCTGTAGAACAAACTTTAGAAGCAATGGCAACTCTGAAAACAAAAGTGCAGGAGATGCAAGGGCAAATTATGCAGTTGAGCGAGCAAACCGATCGCATTGGCAATATCTCCACTTTAGTTAGCGATTTGGCAAATCAGACTAATATGTTAGCGCTCAATGCTGCGGTGGAAGCAGTGCGGGCGGGCGAACACGGTAAGGGGTTCGGCGTTGTGGCCTCAGAAATTCGCAAACTTGCCGATCGCAGTAAAAAATCTGCCTCACAAATTAATCTGTTAGTTGCTGATATTCAGAGAGCAATCAACTCAACAGTAATGGTGACAGACGAAGGAACTAAAACCGTAGACTCTGGCGTAAATATTGCCTCAGAAACCGCAGCGGCATTTGCTGGAGTGGCTGATGCAATTAACAATGTGGTTTTGAGCTCTCAGCAAATTTCGCTAAATGCCAAACAGCAAGCAATCGCGATCGAACAAGTGGTGGAAGCTATGAACTCTCTCAACCAAGCAGCGGCACAAACAGCTTGCGGTATCACTCAAACTAAAGTCGGTACTCAAAGATTGAATGAAGCAGCTTTAGATTTAAAATCCGTGGTTTAGAAGAGTTATCATTTAGGATAGTTTCAACAAGAAATCCAACGGTAGGCAAGCTCCCAAAGCCAATACTCATTAGTCATTTCCAATTCTAAAAGCTAAAATCTTAAATGGTATGAGTTATCAGTTATCAACTTATGATTAAAAAAATCAACAACTGGTCTTTAAGAATTAAAGCGATTGTTTTTGCGATCGCCCTCAGTACCATTCCAGTTCTATTGACAGGAGCGATGACTTATTTATTTGCCAGCAAGAACCTGACTAACTACGTAATTAAGTACCAAGAATCACGAGCGAGCGCGACAGCAAATGAAGTCAGCAACTTTCTTTTTGAACGCTACTTAGACGTTAAGGAACTAGCTAATTTAGGTATACTCAACGACCCCAGAGTCAGCCAAACAACATCAACCAGTCAAAAACAAGCTCTGTTAGATAAATATGTAAAAGAAGGGGAAGGCTACGACAGTATTGCAGTCGCAGACCTTCAGGGGAATACTATTTTGCAATCGAGCGGAGAACCCATTACAGATTTCGGCAAGCGCGACTATTTTCAGGAAGTAATTAAAACTAATCGTCCTACACTTGTGCAGCCCAGGAAGTCATTTATCAATGGCAAATACGCCATTTTTGCTGCGGCGCCGATTGTCGATATCAATACAGGAAAAACTATCGCCGTCATCAGAACTCGCACGCCTACAAATTATTTAGATCAGGCTTTTCAGGAAAAAAAAGATAAATTAACCAGAGATTCAGAGGAATTAAAACAAGAGGAATACCATTTGATAGATGGTAATGGCAAGTTTTTCTTAGCAACAGAAACTCAGCAGGTGAGTAGAGATGCACGGTCAGACTTTACTGTTTTTGCCAAAATGCAAGCCAACAGAAAGATTAACAGTGCCGTAGATATCGATCGCATTGATGGAGCTAAGCAACTCATTACTTACGCTCCTATTGAAACATTAAAAAATCTGCCAGAATTGGGTTGGAGCGTGATTATTGCCAACGATACAAAAAATGTATTTGCTCCGCAAAAAGAGTTGCTGTATACTCTGATAGCAGGAGTTGGAATGACGGCTGCTGTTGTTAGCGCGATCGCAATTTTTTTAGCCCGTAGAACTACTCGCTCGGTAAATGAAATTGTGCGGGCGATCGCCTCTTCTTCCTCGCAAATTGCTGTCACCGTCGAACAGCAGGAACGCATCGCCAGCCAACAACTATATGCTGTGGATAGAACTGCTACTACAATGGACGAATTGGGCGAATCAAGCAAAGCTTGTGCCGAGCAAGCCGAAGCGGCCGCTTTCGGAGCCACACAGGCCCTTAAACTCACAGCGGGAGGCAGTCAAGCAGTAGACAACACCTTGAAAGAAATGGCAACTTTGACCAAAAATGTAGCAGCCATTCAAACGCAAATTTTGCGTTTGAGCGAACAAACCGATCGCATTGGCAATATCTCCAGTTTAGTCAGCGACTTAGCAAACCAAACAAATATGCTCGCTATCAACGCTGCTGTCGAAGCAGTTAGAGCCGGTGAAAGCGGCAAAGGATTTGCTGTTGTTGCTAACGAGATTCGCAAATTAGGCGATCAAAGCAAGGAATCTGCTATCAAAATTAATGCTTTAGTTGCAGACATTCAAAAAGCGATTAGTTCGACAGCAATGGTGACGGGTGACGGGACAAAAACTGTGGAAAATGGAGTGAAACTTGCCCGAAAAACGGCAGACTCCTTTGCGGGAGTGGCCGAGGCGATCGATCGCATTGTTTTGAACAGCAAACAAATTTATTTTACTGCAAGAAACCAGGCGATCGCCATTGAGGATGTAGTTGAAGCCGTCAACTCTCTTAACCTCGCCGCCCAAGAAACTGCATCCGGCATTTCTCAAGTCAAACTCGGCATTTCTCAACTCAACCAAGCAGCCCAAAATTTAAAATCAGTAGTTTAGAAGGAAGAAGGGCAACGAGCAGTGTACGGGATGTAACGGATGTAACGGATAAAAAGAAGAATTACCAATTGCAAATTCTCTTCGGACCAATGACCAATTCCCAATTCCCCAAAGATATATATGATTGAAGATAAAGAACTCCGAGATGTGTTTAAAATTGCTAGTGAAGAACACTTGCAGAAAATAGACGAGGGTTTGCTGTACTTGGAACAACACCCGGGGGACTCAGCTAAGTTAGAAGAATTGCTGCGGGAAACCCATTCTCTTAAAGGCGATGCTGGGATGCTTGCCGTAAAAAATGTAGCATCTTTAGCTCATCAAATAGAGCATATTTTGGGAGGTGTAAAACGGGGAGAAACTGAATTAAACCGAGATATTAGCGATCGACTTTCGCAAGGTTTAGACGCCATCCGCAAACTCGTTGACGAAGCTGTTACGGGTGAAGATTCGGGTGTCAATACATTTTACGTGCTCGCTAGCATGATGGGTGCTTCTAACCAGCCCCAGCTAGAAACTCCGACAGCAGAGCCAATATCTTCTCAAATCCATGAAGAAGAATTAGTAAAAATGCAATTTACTGATTCAGAAACAGCGCCATCAGAAACAAACAGTGAAACTTCTTCTGCTGCTAACTTAGATAATAATTACTCTTTTTCGACGCTACAATCCGAGCAAGAATTGCTGCTGCAAGCTCAAAACTTGCCTACCGCTTCTGGGGCCGCCACTGCATCAGCTTCCCAACCCACTGTTAGCGGTTCTTCTAGTTCGTCTTACCGCATCGAGACAATTCGAGTTGCCACTCAAAATTTAGACGATTTAATGACTCAAGCCGGGGAACTTACTGTCACCAAAACTCGGCTAGTACACCGACTTTCCGATATCGAGAAGCTGACAAATTTGTGGGAAACTTGGACTAGAGAAGCTTTTATAAATCGGTTAGCTTTTCATCAAATAGAAACTGAGCAAAATGAGTCTAAAAAAAATGCGATCGTCATTCAGTTACAGAATTATTACCAGCGTACTGAAGAACGTTTAGAACGCCTGGGAACTCTAGTTAATCGATTGAAAAATCGATTTCATGAGGATACTACCAGACTTGAATTAATTGCAGAGGAGTTAGAATCAGAAATTCGCACTCTCAGACTGCTGCCTTTGTCTACTATTTTTAATCTATTCCCCCGAGCAGTTAGAGACTTGGCAAAGCGGGAAGGGAAAGAAGTTGAATTAGTCATTGAAGGTGCGGAAACTAGAGCTGATAAACGCATTTTAGAAGAAATGAAAGATCCTTTAATGCACATGATTCGGAATGCGATCGACCACGGTATTGAGACGCCGGAGGAACGTAAAAAGTTAGGTAAACTTCCCGTCGCTACTCTGCGAATCAAAGGCTATCAGACTGCTAGTAATATTATCATTGAAGTTGCTGATGATGGTCGGGGACTGAATCTAGATCGGATTAAACAAACCGCTATCAAACGTAATATTTGCACGCTGGAAGAACTCGCCAACATGACAGAAAACCAAATTCAATTCCTGATTTTTGCTGCTGGTTTTTCAACCAGAACATTTGTTACTGAAGTCTCTGGTCGAGGGGTTGGTTTAGATGTAGTTCGGACTAATGTTGAAGCACTAAAAGGCAGTATTCAAGTTGAATCTATATCAGGAAAAGGATGCACTTTCCGGCTGCAAGTCAGCACATCCCTAGCTACAGCAAATGTATTAATTGTAGCGGTTGAAGGTATTGCTTACGCGCTACCAATTGAGTTTATTGAAACCGCGAAACTGGTTGCTTATGATGATATTTTTGCGATAGAAGGCAAGTCAACTATAGTTTCTGATGGTCAGCCGCTATCAGTTGCTTATTTAGTAGATTTACTAGAATTAAAGAATAGAGGATGGCTGCCGAATAATCGGGAATGGAGACAGGAAAGTTGGAGAGAAGTCAATCGGCAAATACAAGGAGAATTTCTGACATCAAATTCTGCGAAAATGTCTTGTATTATTTTGAAAGTTGGTGAGGAAAGATTGGGATTATTTATAGATGCTTTGATTGATGAACAGGATGTGGTGATTAAACCTCAAAGTAAATTGCTGAAACGGGTGCGAAATGTTTCAGGTGCAACAATTCTTGGGACGGGGGAAGTTTGTATGGTGCTCAATCCCCACGATTTGATAAAATCTGTACGCAAGCAAGTTTCATCGCGTGGGGTTTCTGGCGCCCGATCGCCCATTGAGACAGTCAGCCGAAAACAAGTTATACTTTTAGCAGAAGATTCGATCGCTACCCGCACTCAAGAAAAGCGCATCCTCGAAGGTGCAGGTTATGAAGTGGTGACAGCAGTAGACGGATTGGATGCTTTGAATAAATTAAAAACTCGCTATTTTGATGCTCTGATTTCTGACGTACAAATGCCAAATTTGGACGGTTTGGGACTGACTATTAAAATTCGCCAGCAAAGAGAATACAGTGAGTTACCGATTATTTTGGTAACATCTTTGGCGTCGGATGAAGATAGAAAAAGAGGGGCTGATGCCGGGGCTAATGCTTATATTCCTAAAGGTACGTTTAATCAAGATGTATTGATCGAGACTTTGAAAAGGTTAGTTTAGTTGTTAAGCTGTTACGCATTTAAAATAGTATTGTAGGGTGCCACGGGCCGCAGCGTTTCCCTTGCCTAGTAAGCGATCGAGCTGACGCACCCTACAGGCCTCGTTAGTGGTTTAAATGCGTAACAGCTTAGTTATTAGTTATTAATTATTAGTTAAGCTGTTATACATTTAAATTGGATGTTAAAAAAATCATCAAACTCTTGTGGGGTGGGCGTCCCGCCCGCTCTGAATATACAATTTAAATATGCGACAGCTTATTAGTTATTGGTTATTGGTTATTTGTTATTTACTACCAATTAGCAATTCCCAATGCCCGATGCCCCATGCCCTATGCCCAATTCCCAATTCCCAATTCCCAATTACCTAAAATAAGTAATGTTATCGCCCATTAAAGTGTTGTTAGTAGAAGATTCGCCAGTAGCTACGATCGTCCTCAAGCGCATTTTTGATGCTTCGCCAGAAATTCAAGTTGTAGGAACCGCTTGTAATGGGTTAGAAGCCCTAGAATTAATCCCAAAACTTCAGCCGGAAGTCATCTGTACGGATTTGAACATGGCACAAATGAACGGGTTAGAATTCACCCAGGAAGTGATGAAGAAATACCCGCGACCGATTTTAATAATTAGTGCTTCTGTACAAGCAAAAGATACTCAAAATGTATTTCAACTTTTGAAAGCAGGTGCATTAGATGTTTTTCCGAAACCAATTGGCGGGTTGGCGTCAGATTACGATCGCCTCGCGAATGAGTTAATCGCTAAAGTTAAGGTGTTGTCGGGAGTTAAAGTATTTACGCGCCATCAAAAGCTGGGAGTAATTGAAAAAAGCGATCGCCCCATCAAACAAATTAATCAATTACCAATGCACAAGTACGGATTATGCAGCGAAAATCTCAATTTGCAAACGATTAAGTTATTGGCTGTCGGCGCGTCTACAGGCGGGCCGCAGGCGCTGAACTCGATTATTGCGCAGTTTCCAGCTAATTTGCCAGTGCCGATAATTTGCATCCAGCACATTAGCGAAGGATTTTTGCAGGGATTGGTTGACTGGTTGGGTTTTGAATCTAAACTGCCGATAAAAATAGCCTGTTTGGGGGAATTGCCGCAAGCGGGTATTGTTTATTTCCCACCAGAAAAACGTCATTTAGAATTGGATTTTCAAGGGCGATTTATTTATTCGGAAGCTGTTCATGAAGCGGGACACTGCCCGTCAATAACGGTAACATTGAAGTCAGTTGCTAATTTTTATGGTCGGGCGGCGGCGGGTGTTTTGCTAACAGGAATGGGTCGAGATGGTGCTGAGGGTATGCTGGCGATCGCCCGAGGAGGGGGGTTGACAATTGCTCAAGATGAAGCCAGTTCAGTTGTTTTCGGAATGCCGAAAGAGGCGATCGCCCTCGGTGCGGCCCAACACGTTTTACCTCTGGGCGCGATCGCTCCTCTACTGTTGGCGAAATTAAAAGTTTAGGACAAGCGGGAGAATCTAGTTGTTTGCAGTTGAATCAGGGAAGAGGGAATGAGGAATTGGTAATATTTTTAACATACAATTATGACGATAAGGTGCGCACTGCGCACCCTACAAAGATGTAAAGCGGGTAACTTTTATGATTTGAGATTGATAAACTTACCAATTACTTCGCGTAACTTTTCTGCATCAAATGGCTTAGTTAAATACTCAGTTGCTCCGGCCAAACGCCCCTGTACCTTATCAAAGGCTCCATCTCGTGCTGTCAGCATGACGATCGGCAAATTATGAAACTGAGGCAAGCTTCGCACCGTGCGACAGAGTTCCAATCCGTCAATACCGGGCATGGAAACATCGAGTAACAAAACCGAAATTTGTTCGTGATAAATCGTTGACAAAGCATCGACTGCATTGTCAGTCACTAGAACTCGAAACTCTTTGCTTAAAGCCTGTTTGACAAGTCCTTGCATTACAACGCTATCATCAACTGCCAAAATAGTTGGTATTTGATTGCTACTTACCGACATATTCTTCTCCCGGTTTATTTATAGTTATTGAAAATAGAAAAGATAATTCCAGCCGTCAATTTTTGAGAGTTGCCTCTGGGAAGTAATTGCTAATCCGGTTGGAGCATTAGTACAAAGTACAATCCTGTTTTTTTGACCTCAAACTCGAAAATAGGAATTGTCAGAGGAGTCGATCGGCGATTACAACACTTGCAAAATGTGCATTCCCACCTAGAAGCCCTCGATGGTCGAGTTTGACAACTATACTCTACAAATTTTAACATTTTGGTGTTCTTTTTAGTTGATTTGCTAACTGTAGTCGATCCTCAGCCTGCGGCACAGCCCGGTAAAACGCACTGGTATTCTGGTACAAAGTAATTATTTCACTCTACCAGCAAGCCATCTACCCGCGATTAGACAATTCTGTTAAGATACAATTAAACTTATTAAGAAATTCTGTGTAAGCTATCGGCAATATATTTATGAAAGGTGCTTGCTCCCGACCGAGGCTCTTAGATGAAGCCCCCCGACCGTATTAAAAAGCATAGTCAACTGGAATTATAATTTCTACAGTTTTAGATCTGGTGTGCTCTACTTCCCATAACTCAAAAGTTTCAATATCAGTCAAGAGATTAGTCTGGGTTTGGCGCAATCCGCCTGCGCGCGACTTGTACCCATAGTTTCCAATCACAAAATTCATAGCTCGTTTTTCTCGGCCAGTATTGAGAATGGCGGTTGCCAGCAACTAGATGGGCAGTTATACATCATGAAAACACCCTTGCCTCTTGGTAAAAAAGTGTTCGAGCTTCATAACATCGACTTGTATCAGCTTCTCGGCTCTGCCCCAGAGGCTTGCTTTGACGATTTGGTCGGCTTGGCAGCTCAGATGAGCGGAACCCCTATTGCTTTTTTGAGCTTGATTGATGGTAATCGCCATTGGTTGAAGTCGCAGCTAGGTGTCGATCGAACTTATGCTCACCGTTACCTGAATTTTTGTGCTCGCGCGATCGACCAAACTCCCGAAGAGTTCGCCCAAAACTCAAACTCTCTCTCGGAATTTGACTCGGCAATTCCCCCACAAAAAACGTCGGTTGCTGACGAATGTGCGATCGAACCCCCTGTAAATTCCTTGAAGAAACAACAACAAGCGGTGATTGTCCGAGAAGCTTCTTGTGACGTGCGATTTGCCGAACATCCGCTAACCGTTTCCGAGCCCTTCGTGAAATTTTACGCTGGAATCCCCGTCATCACATCGGACGGGCAGATGCTGGGAGAACTCTGTGTCATGGACTCCGTGCCGAGAGACTTGACGAAAGATACGATAAATGTTATGCAAGCTTTGGCTCGGCAAGTTGCGAGTTTGGTGGAGCTGCGCTGGCAATTAGCCAAAGCCCAGAAAGAGGTGGCAGAGCCAGAAGATATCACCTCCGACGGCGAGCAAATCTCCGAGTTAGCTCGAAACCGGGACTTTTTCTCGCCAGTACGGACGCCAGAGAGCGACACGAAAATATACCGCACAAAACAACTGCCGATTCTCGCGGAAACCAGCAAATCTCAAGATTTGTGGGAAACTTCAGCGCACATCCGGCAGGATTTTGATACCAAACAAATCCGAGAAGAAGGCCAACCAACGGCGGCCTCGCTACAGGAGCGATCGCGCTTGGGAACCCTGCAAGCTAAAGTCGGATTAGCCCTCGGAGGTGGCGGGACAATACCGACCATCCTCAACCGCTGCACCGAGGCAATGGTAGATTACCTCAACGCCTCCGGGGCGAGCATCTGGACGTTCAACCCGCAGACAGAGCGGTTAGAATTGCAGGCCACTTCAGGACTCAGCAGCGAAGAGTGGGAACGGGAAATAGAAGATTGGGTGCGAGCAGAACCGGGAAAACTCCAAACTGCCCCTGTGTTCCTGCTGCCCGACCCTTCCCTCTGGGGCATTGCCTATCCGCTGATTGTGGAGGAGCGACTGGTAGGAGTGATGGCTCTTTGCAGCGCTGCTGCGGTAACGGAGGGGGCGCTAGATGTTCTGGAGTGGATGACTCACGCCATCGCTGTGGCGATCGATCGCGTCAAGGCCCGAGAAGAATTGTTGAGCCGCCGGGAAGGCTTGCTGTTCGGCATTGCGAGCCAGATGCGAAATTCCCTTGACCTGGACAAAATTCTAGATACGGCTGTGAACGAGATTCGCAACTTGTTGCAGGTTGACCAGTGTTACTTTTTGTGGTATTCAGTCTCGCGGCACGGACAGCCTAGCTTTGCGATGACCCACGAGGCGGCAAATCCCGATCTCAAAGAGCGACTGGCAGAATATCCGATCGCACAAATAACGCTGCTGGCCGAGAAAATTCGCCACCGCCAAACGCTCAGGATCGGAGACGCAGCAACAGCACCCTGCATTGAACCGCCCACACGAGCTTTTTTGAATAGTGTCGGGATTGTTTCTAAGCTGCTGCTGCCGCTCAAGACTCACTCCGGTCAAATGGGAGCGATAGTTTGCAACCATTACAGCAGTCGGCGTTCCTGGGCGACTAGCGAAGTGGAATTGCTGCAAGCGGTGGTGGATCAACTGGCAATTGCGATCGACCAAGCTGAACTTTTTGCCCAAACCCGGGCGGCAGCCTTAGCAGCTCAAACTCAAGCCCGGCAACTGACAGAAACTTTGCAGAGTTTGCAGCAGAAAGAAGCTCAGCTCATCCAAAACGAAAAAATGTCCTCTCTCGGTCAAATGGTCGCCGGTGTCGCCCACGAAATTAACAATCCGGTTAATTTTATTTACGGCAACTTGACTTATTGCGAGCAGTACGTGAAAGATATCCTGGATTTGCTGCGCTTGTATCAAAAGCACTACCCGGAGCCGGGCGATGAGATTCTCGACAAAAGCGCAGAAATCGACATTGATTTCGTAGTGCCGGATTTGCTGAAAATTCTGTCTTCGATGGAGATGGGAGCCGAACGCATCCGCCAAATTGTCCTGTCTCTGCGGAACTTCGCGCGGCACGATGAAGCCGAGATGAAGCCGGTGGACATTCACGAAGGGATTGACAGCACGCTGCTGATTTTGCAGAGCCGCTTGAAGTCAAACGGGCTGATACCGGGAATTGAGATAATCAAAGACTACGGCGCTTTGCCGAAGGTAGAGTGCTATCCCGGACAACTCAACCAAGTATTTATGAATATTTTGGGGAATGCGATCGACTCTTTGGAAAATCAGCCCGCACCCAAGACGATCGAAATCTCGACGGCGGTGGTAGCCTCAGACTCGGATGCTGTTGAGTCAGGAAAGTCGATCGGTCAACTTGCGGTGATTCGGATTCGCGACAGCGGGCCTGGATTGGCCGAAAAAGCCAAATTGCGCTTGTTTGACCCTTTCTTTACCACCAAACCTGTGGGTAAGGGTACGGGACTCGGTTTGTCTATCAGCTACCAAATTGTGGTAGAAAAACACGGAGGAAGCTTGAAGTGTATCTCCGAAGCCGGACAGGGAGCGGAGTTCAGGATTGAAATCCCGCTGGATCGCCCCGCTGTTGTGAAAAAATAAACTTGCAGGCGATCGGTTGCAAAAAGAGTTTCTAAATTTTATTGTCAAAGTGCTTGACAGATTCCTAGGTTTGGGTGTTATTATGATAAATGTTGAGACGTTGGGGCGTCGCCAAGTGGTAAGGCAGCTGGTTTTGGTCCAGCCATTCAGAGGTTCGAATCCTTTCGCCCCAGTTGAATAATTATCAGCCGATAATAAAGGATTAAGTTACTTAGGAATGAGAATTAAATAACTTACAATTTTTATTGTTCTTGTGGGATGGGC
>ENA-OFDP01000185-OFDP01000185.1-metagenomes-genome-assembly--contig:-NODE-185-length-29539-cov-6.638889_pt1 | contig 29539 bp, 15 predicted proteins | sample MGYA00153389_OFDP01 | MGnify analysis MGYA00153389
GAACAGGCAAGATGCCTGTTCCACAAAGAGTGAATTTTCTTGTGGGGTGGGCATCTTGCCCGCCTCCTAAATTGTGACTCAAATTCTGGAAACCTTTAACTAGATTGTCGATATCTATTTCTGTATTTCCCAAGCTGATAATAAATGTGAGATGTTGTGGCATCGGAAGTTCTGCTGTAACACCGAGTTGAGAGTGCAGAATTTCATCGGCGACAAATCCTGTGATTCCTAAATCCGATACTTTTACTGTTAGTCGTGTTTGGTCTAAGTCAGTAAATCCGGGTGTATTTAATAGTTCTAAAACTGACAATCTGGGGATTTTAGATATGCCCGATCGCGCTTTTTCCGCTAATAGTAAAGTTTGCGCCATTAACTGTTCGCCGTGGAGTGCGATTTGTTGGCGTGCTGCATCTAGGGATGCTAATAGTATATAACTCGGACTGGTGGATTGTACTAACTGTAATGCTCTATTTAGTTTTTGGATATCTACCCTAGAACCCTTGACGTGCAGCATCGATGCTTGTGTCATTGCACCGAGGGTTTTGTGGATTGATTGTACTGTTAAATCGGCACCGGCTGATAGTGCTGCTTCTGGCAAGTTTGGATGAAAGTTCAAGTGCGCGCCGTGGGCTTCATCTACTAATAATGGTATGTTGTATTCATGGGTAATTTTGGCGATCGCCCGCAAATCCCCGCAAACGCCGTGATAGGTTGGATAAACCACCATAACTGCTTTCGCGTCGGGATTTTGTTCTAGGGCTGCTGCTGCGGATTCTGGGGTGATGCAGTTAGCAATATCCCAATCCGAGTTGTACTCTGGAGCGACAAAAATTGGAATTGCGCCGGATAAGATTAAGCCAGAAATCGCCGATGCGTGGATATTTCGAGGTAGGATAATTTTATCGCCAGGGCCACAAGTCGCGACAATTGCCGCGATGATTCCGCAAGTCGAACCGTTTGCTAAAAACCAAGTAAATTCAGCGCCAAATGCCTCAGCAGCTAAATTTTGAGCTTCTTCAATTACGCCCTCTGGATTAAACAGATTATCTAATTCTGGTAATTCTGGCAAGTCCGATCGAAATACTTGCGCACCCAATAATTCAACCAGCGACTGAGATATTCCTTGTCCGCCTTTGTGTCCGGGGGCGTAAAATGGGGAGTGAGGGTGATTTGTGCGATCGCGCAAAGCATCTAATAAAGGCGTTTTTGTTTGAGAGTTCATCGCTGATTCGCTGCATCCTGATTTAATTATTCAGATCGATCGAGTGTCCGAAATTTATCTAACACTTGAGGTGGCTGACGCTTGATGATGTAGATACAGATAACAGAAACCGGGTTTTGGGGAAAAATCCCCATCGCAGCCTTAAATCTACGAAAAACCCGGTTTCTTTGAGTGCGATCGCCCGCAATATTAAATCCGATCGCCCTGATTATTGCATTTCTACAAAGGTCGATCGCACACTGCCCCTAAAGATGCGATCGTCGCTTTTTCAGCCTCCGTCAAACCCGTAACGCCCGTGATATTCATGCCCTCATAAGGTCTTTCAGCTATCAGCGTTTTGAGGCAATCACCAGTCTTGACATCCCAAAACTTAATTGTGCCATCACAACTACCACTAGCCAGAATTTTACCGTCGGGACTAAATGCGATCGAGCTTATCAAATCGCTATGGCCTTGCCAAGTCTGCACGCATTTACTGCTGTGACAATCCCACAACTTTATCGTTCTGTCAGCACTGCCACTAGCCAAGATTTTACCGTCGGGACTAAATGCGACTGAAGAGACTAAATTGCTGTGACCTTGGCAAGTTTGGAAGCATTCACCGCTGTGACAATCCCACAACTTGATAGTTTGGTCTTCACTGCCACTAGCCAGAGTTTGACCGTCTGGACTAAATGCAACTGAACGTACTAAACTGCTGTGTTCTTGCCAAGTTTGGAGGCATTCACCGCTATGACGATCCCACAATTTTACAGTTCGGTCATTACTGCCACTAGCCAAAGTTTTACCGTCTGGATTAAATGCAACCGAACTTACCCAATCACTGTGTTCTTGCCAAGTTTGAAGGCATTCACCACTGTGACAATCCCACAATTTTATAGTTTTGTCACCACTGCCACTAGCCAGAGTTTTACCATCAGGACTAAATGCAACTGAACATATCAAATTGCTGTGACCTTGCCAAGTTTGAAGGCATTCACCGCTGCGACAATCCCATAACTTTACAGTTCTGTCATCGCTGCCACTAGCCAGAGTCTTACCGTCTGGACTAAATGCAACTGAATTTACCCAATGGCTGTGACGTTGCCAAGTTTGAAGGCATTCACCGCTGTGGCAATTCCACAATTTTACAGTTCTGTCATCACTACCACTAGCCAGAGTTTTACCGTCGGGACTGAGTACAACTGAACGTATCAAATTGCTGTGACCTTGCCAAGTTTGGAGGCATTCACCATTGCGACAATCCCACAACTTAACAGTTCGGTCTCCACTGCTGCTAGCCAGATTTTTACCGTCTGGACTAAATGCAACTGAATGTACCCAATCGCTGTGACCTTGCCAAGTTTGGAGGCATTCACCACTGTGGCAATCCCATAACTTGATAGTTTTGTCACTACTGCCACTAGCTAGAGTTTTACCGTCTGGACTAAATGCAACTGAACGTATGAAATTGCTGTGACCTTTGTAGCTCAAAAGTTCTTTTCCGCTAGTAACTTCCCAACAACAAACTACGCCATCAGAACCACCTGTAGCTAACAGCTTGCCATCAGGACTAAATGCTACTACAAAGACTGTACCAAAACCTTTAATAAAATGACAATCACTCAAATTAGCCCCTGCAAAATTGACACGCCGCAAACTAGCATTAGAAAAATCAGCACCTTTAATTACAGCCCCCGATAAATCTCTTCCTTCCAAAGCAGCCGAATCCACCTTCACCAATACCGTCGCCGCATTCCCCCCCACATAACCAACTTCCGCCTCAGTTTTACCTTTCGTCGCCTCCAAAATTTCCAACAATCTCGACTTGACCTCACCCACAAACTCAGTTTTTGCCAGCATCAGTACCAACAAATCCATCACCGCTTTCGTCAAAGGTTCCCGCCCAAAACTGTTAAGAAGTTGCCCTAAACTTTCACTAAGAAAACCCTTCAAAGCCGGAATCTGCACAATATTACCCGCATTATCCGCCTGACGGCTAAAATACGCCGACCAAGTATAATTAACCGACTCAACAGAATTATCCAAATACAATTGTGCCTGCGACAACTCCGTAAAATCAGCGGGCAAAACCCCCAACTCCGCCGCCAACTTATAAGCTACAAAAAACTCCAAAAGCGACCTGTGTGCCGGAGAATAATCGCCCTCAGCATTGCGAATTAACATGGTTTGACCCATCATGTCGTAATGCCAGTGGTCTAAATCCTTTTCTGCTTGCACCGCAGCACCAAACAAGCGGCGAATCCTGTCTGGAAACAGCCGATAATTCAAACTCATCTGGTCTGTTGATAGCATTTCCCAGGACAGTTCGCACAGGAAAAATAGTTTATCTGCCAGCGATGTAAACGTCCTTTCTGCCTTAATATCCCGTTCCATTTTCCGTCGCACCGCATACAGGTACACCCGCGACATATCCACGGGTTTACCTGCTTGAATATCGGGCAAGGATTCTAAGATTAATTCCGCCATCACCGGCCGCCGCGCCAAATCCAATAACTGCGGATTGTTCATCACCTGTGCTACGGTTTCGGCATCGGCTTGGTGAGACAATACTTGACGGATTTGGTCGTCGTCGAATGCCGCCAATTCCAATACTTCAAACTGCGGCGTTTCTCCGCTGAGATTGGCAGTCGAGGCTTTTAATTCCGCATTCAATAAAGCGCGTCCTTCTTTGGCTTCGGGAAAGTGTTCCGTGCGACAGGTTAAGATGACTTTTGCACCGGGAACAATCACCTTTGCTAGTTCCCAGAAGTTGTTAATTGTTTGCTGTCGATCGCACTTGGCGGCCATCTCATCAAACCCATCAAAAATCAACAGCAACTTACCCATCCGATTCAGTTGGTCGAACACCTCACTATTCAGTCGAATATTGTGCTGAGTAAAGAAGAAACCAGCCAAAACATTCTCAACATTCAAAGCTCTTGCATAGTCGCGCAAAGTAATAATTAAAGGCAACCGAGGCCGTTGAGTTCCTCTTTCCTTTGCCTGTTGGTAGCGCTGCAAAGCCGTCCAAGCGTAGTGAAAAGCAAACCAAGTTTTCCCCGTCCCGAATTCGCCCAAAACTGAGATATGTTCCTTCGCCGGATCGTCCATCCACAAGTCGATATAACCGTCAATCCAGCCGTCTTCTTCGCCGTAATAACTCGCATCAATTTGTCGCTTGTTAACGGTATCTAACTCGGCTTTTGTACAACCGAGAGGCACGTATTTACCATCGATTTGCCTGCGCTTCACTTCGTTTTCCAACCATTCGATATAGCCGCTAAAATCCGCATCCACGTCAATCAATTCGTCAAAAGTATAACAATCGAGATGGCGATTTTCTGGTTTGTCAACTTCCTTGCGGGCTGCTTTAGCAATCCGGCGCGATGTCACCAACCAACCTTCATCGGTTTTTTGCGTTTTTACCGACTGTCTCAACGCCCCGACATCTTGAATTCCCGCTTCTCCCGCCATACCGCGAATTAAGATGCGATCGAATCTTCCCCGCCTCACCGGAATCCGAATAATCCATTCAAAATAGTTATCTTCCCAAACCTGATACGGCTCAAAATCGTAGCCCAATATTTCAAACCAACCGCGCATTTGCTGCGCCAAAGCAAATTCTTGGGATTTTACCGCAGTTTCATTTCCTGCTGGTAAAGCCAGATTAATTTCCACAGCCAGTCGTGCCATTTCCGCCCGCATTCCTTCCAGAGTTGGCAGTCGATCGAGCCTTTCGTGAAGTGCTACAATCTGTTTGTTTACTGAATCAATCTGATGGTTCGCCAAAACTTCTTTCGGATTTCGGCTGCGTTTTGTAACTGCAATAAAAACTGCGGAAAAAGCAGCAAATTCGCGCCGAATGTCAATCCCTAAATCTTTAATTTCATCTCCCAAAGCATAGGCATTGAGAAAATCTTCTCCTTGCTGGAGAAAATTAGTCGGAGAATTGCGATCGAATGCTTGGCGAAAAGCTTGTTTAATCTCTTCTTCTCGGAACAGTTCTAAAATAGGTTTGGGTTTGCCGATGCCGTATTCTACTAAAGTGTAGGCGTAAACGCTGCTAAAATCCGGCAGCGGGTGTTCGGGGTCGAGGTTAAATTGTTTGAGTAATTTGATGACTGTTTCGCTGCGCTGAAACTTATCTTTAATTATAGGATTCGCAATGCTGGTAATCGCGCTGATAATCGCATCAAGAGGTACAATCATGCTGGGATTTTGAGGTAATTGGTGGGGAATTAGGAAATGCGATCGCACCCGACAGACTTTTTGATTATATCGGGTAGAGACACGACAATGCTCGTTGGTGTCAAATTAACATCAAATGCTGTACTGATATGGTTTGTCAGTCCCACAATCCGACAGGGAATTAATTCCCTGTCTCATAGCGAAAGTCCTCTGAAAGAGGACTGAAGAAATCATTAGTCCTTTTTTAGAGGACAGGCTTCCCAGTCAATACAGCTTGTTCGATAATGTCAGCCGCTTTTTTGACGCCGCCCGATCGCACAATTGCCCCTTGCATCTCGATCGCCCTTTTCCGATACGACTCTTGGGCCAGCACTTTCACAATTGCCGATCGCAGTTTAGGAACATTCAACTCCTTCAAAGCAACCACTTCACCAACACCCGTATAAGCAATCCGCGCTGCCACTCCTGGCCCGTCATTCATCACTGGAATTGCTACCATTGGGACTCCATTGCTCAAAGATTCCAAAGTCGTATTCATCCCCGCGTGAGTAATCGAGACAGCAGCTTTTTGCAGCAGTTCTAATTGCGGTGCATAGCCAACAACTATCGGATTTCCCGGCAAGGGCGGCAACGATTCAGGACTCGCACCGCCTCCGAGAGATATTACCAATTGGGCATCTAATCCTTCACAAGCGGAGGCGATCGTTTGAAAAACTCCCGGCAAGCAATTTAGAATAGTTCCCATTGAGGCATAAATCAACGGCTGCCCAGTTAATTGTTCAAAAGGAAAAGCCACTGGTTGGCGCGTCTCTGGGTTGTGATAAGGGCCGGCGAAATGGAAATGCGGGGGTAAATTTTGTCTGGGAAATTCAAATTCAGCCGGCTGCTGACTGATTTGAGCGAGTTTAGAGTAATAATCGTTTGGGTGAGAGTAGAGAGGCAATTTCCACTCTTTGCGAAATTCGGCGATCGTCTCTCGAATTGGTTTGGTAAGCAAATTCAGTAACTCATAGCCGATTTGGTTGCGTAAGCGCCCTTTCCAAGTTGGACTGTATTGCCAAGTAGTAACAATGGGCGGAATGTTGAGTTCTCGATTTAGCATCAACCCATTGCATACAGTTACAAAAGGAAGATTGAGAATTTCTGCAACCGTTCCTCCTTCCAGTAAAAATTGATCTACAAGCAAAGCTTCTACACCAGCTTTTCTAATAGCGGTGGTTGCTTCTCTGAGAACAATAGCCGAAGTTTTTGGAAGTGCTTTAAGGTTATATCGCAGGGCAGCTAGTCCGCTGAGTTTTCCCATTTCGGTCAAGTTTTGTGTGATCGATCCCAGAGGACGTTCATCTTCAGCGAATGACTGGAATTCTAATCCGCTGGCTACAGTTCTGACTTGAGCATCAAGGAAGCCAAATACCGTGACTTGATGGCCTCGGCTCAGCAGTTCGCAGCCCAAAGGTATCATAGCGTTGAGGTGACCGGTGGATGCAGGACAAATAATGCCGAAGTGTGTCATTAGTCAAGGCTCCTTGAGGTTAAAGTTTTTTTGGGAAAGTCGGTTAATTTTTTGTGTTTATTTTAGTATGAAAACGGCATTGCCTTTCGGAGTGTCAAGTTAACGTTAAACCCAGTCAGAGACTGCTGGCAAGACTATTAAACCTAGATCCCCTACTGACAGGTGTAGGTTTTTTACGACGGGGTAGTATGAAGTCAATTAAACCAGGCGAAAATAAGGGTGATTAAACGAAACACGTGGCTGCGGGAAAAACCTCTATAGTGAAAAATAAGCATCTCACGGATTGGTCATGTATCCTGTCCAAACAAATGCCTCACCTGTCCATACCTCAAGCGATTGGCTTAGCGACTTGGAGCTGTGTAGTCATGACCCAATCTAGCAGCTTAACCCAAGTTTCGCATTTGATTGCCCAGCTAAACGGAGAAAAGCCGAATACAGTCCGTCAGCGATTAATCAAGTGCCATTGCCAACGCATCCAAACCCGCTTGATGCGTAAAGTAAGTCAGGTGATCGCACGCAGCATCCGATAATAATATTCTAAGTCGAGGAGTGCGATCGGCATTCACGCTTTGGATGCTGGCGAGAGTAACAGCAATATCATTAGGTTGACTAAAAAACGTCAAATCTACAATTTTGTCCACAGCACGAGCGAAAAGCTTCTCCCTTAACCGATGTAGCAGACTAGATTGATTTTCTAGCTGAAGTTCTATCGCCTTTTCAACAATTGACTTGTCACCGGCACCGATCGTATAAAGAACGTGAGGATCTGGATTTCCAGCAAGTTCTTTCAGAAAAGGAGAGTCAGGCTGCATTTGGTCTAGCGAGTAATCATTTACTTCTAAAAACGCCAGTAAGTAAGCAACAATTTTGGTCGTCAAAACAATTGTCGAAAGTTGATTCAACCCGATCCCAAGCGCTGTAAAAACCCAATTTTGTACTGTAGGCCAAGGAGAACTCGCATTAGGTGTCCCCAACATCACCAAGTGCTGTACAATCTGATTTCCGCCTTCTCGCTCAATAAACCACCGAGCCACCAAACCGCCCATTGAGTGAGCCACAATATGCAACTGCTTGCCATGATTTGTTCCTAAACCAACTGCTTGCAATCTTTGCCCTAATAGGCAGGCATTTTCCTTGATAGTGGTTTGGATATTCTCGTCAAAGGTCAGAACTATGTCATAAATATCTACAAGCGATCGCTTTTTTCCATCCACTTCTACTACAGCCGTTCGGACACTAGGCACTATACTTTCACTGTCCCCGATTATCCCGTGAATGTAAAGAATAATTCGTCGGGCTTGTGCAACTCGGGCTTTGACTTTTTAGCAATTTTTTTCGTAGCTGAGTTGACCTTTTTCGCTGACATCTGCAACAGCTAAAATTGGATATTCATAGGGTTTTCCTTATTTTTCATGAGCAACTACTTTTTCAAATAAAATTCGGATTGAGCCTTGAATGCTGCGACTGCTAACTGTTGGTTTTGGTAAGCGTTCTAGACAGGGCTGTTTCATTCTCTTGTAGAGGCCGCCGTGGCTGCCCCAATCTTTGAAACAACTACAAAATCGTGGATGAAGAGGGTAGGCATTCTTGGCACTACAAGAGTCAAAATCATTGTTTTCTTGAGAATGAAACAGCCCTGCTTCTGGAGGGGGATGACTACCGCCAAGAATCTAGTCGTTAGATAGATGTCGTATCGTGAGTTTTTTATATAGCTTGATTATATCCAATTATTAATAGAATTACCGTGATTAACCCCAACTCTACTCCCTTTCCCGGGCCGCAGATTCCCAGTACCGAACCGGGGCTGCCGACTATACCCGCATCGCCACCAGTGCCGGGCCCGGTTCCCGAACTCATTCCAGGGATGATACCGCAGCCTGTACCTGCGCCAATTCCGCAGCCAATTCCTGAACCGGTGCCGGAAACAGTACCCTCACCGATTCCTCAAACAGTCCCCGGGCCAATTCCTCAGACTATCCCCGAACCTGTGTAAATTCAGATACAGGAGGGCGGGTGAGTGAAACAGTCAACTCCCTTCTACTATAAATTCATGTCTTACCCGCCCCGGAGGACACGTCTAAGATATTATTGTTTTTTGTACTTACTTACTTAGCTGTAGAAGTTAGAAGGGACAAGTCAGATATATTGCGATTTCTTATGATATTTTGATACAGTTATATGTTTGTAAATAGCCATGCTTACCGCCGGAATTGTCGGATTGCCTAATGTTGGCAAATCTACCTTGTTTAATGCTTTGGTGGCTAATGCCAAGGCGACTGCTGCTAATTTTCCTTTTTGTACGATCGAGCCAAATACGGGTATCGTGGCAGTACCAGACGAACGTTTGAAGGTGCTGAGTGATATTTCCACTTCCGCGCAGACAGTGCCGACGCGGATGGAGTTTGTGGATATTGCGGGTTTGGTGAAGGGTGCGAGTCAGGGAGAAGGATTGGGAAATCAGTTTTTGTCTCACATTCGGGCCGTAGATGCGATCGCCCATGTTGTCCGCTGTTTTGACAATGATGATATCATTCACGTTGCGGGTTCTGTCGATCCAGTCCGAGATATTGACATTATCAACCTCGAATTAATTCTAGCAGATTTAGCTCAAATTGAACGCAGGCTCGATCGTACTCGCAAACAAGCCCGCAGCAATAAGGAAGCTCAAGCAGAAGTTGACATACTCGAAAAATTAGTCACAGTTTTGAATGCAGGTAAACCAGCACGGCAGTATACTTTCACAGATGAGGAAGCTGAATTAGTTAAAAGTTTGGAATTACTGACAAACAAACCAATTATCTATGCTGCTAACGTGTCTGAGGACGATTTAGGAACAGGAAATAGCTATGTCGAACAAGTGCGAGAAATAGCAGCAGCAGAAAATGCTAAAGTTGTCATAGTTTCGGCACAAGTTGAGTCAGAATTGGTGGAGTTACCAGAGGAAGAACGGCTCGATTTCCTAGAATCTCTGGGGGTAAAAGAAGGTGGTTTGAAATCTCTGATTCGAGCTACTTACGAACTATTGGGCTTGCGGACTTATTTTACTAGCGGGCCAAAGGAAACTCGCGCTTGGACAATTATCGCCGGAATGTTAGCACCACAAGCTGCGGGGGTGATTCACTCTGATTTTGAACGGGGTTTCATCCGAGCCGAAACTGTAGCTTATGAAGATTTGGTTGCTACGGGCGCAATGAAAGTAGCTAAGGAAAAAGGCTTAGTTCGCAGTGAAGGAAAAGAGTATGTTGTGCAAGAGGGGGATGTGCTGTTGTTCCTATTTAATGTTTAGTTTTTTTAAGGAGATGAACACATGGATATCGTTTCGCTAGCAATTGCTTGGCTAGTTACTTCGGTGAGCTTTTTTATCATTTCCAAGTTACCGCTGGGGGTGGATATTGACACTTTTGGAAAAGCGATGATTTCGGCTGCGGTTTTTGGATTACTGAATGCTTTGGTGCGGCCGCTTTTTTTATTGTTTACTTTTCCAGCAGTGTTGATAACTTTTGGTTTGTTTATGATTGTGATCAATGCTGCTATCTTTGGATTGGCGGCTTGGCTAGTGGATGGATTTCGCTTGCGGTGGGGAATTTGGAGTGCTTTGCTGGGGGCTATTGCTCTCGGTTTTATTAACTCTTTACTCTATAATGTGTTGGATAAGCTGCCTAGTTTTCGGTAGATAAATTACTTTCTAACTGGTTCCTAGGCTCTGCCTAGGAATCAATGTCCAGAGGCTCTGCCTCTCTTGGAGAGCCGAAAAAATGGAGGCAGAGCCTCCGGATCTGCGTTACTAGGCAGAGCCTAGTAACGAGTAGAAAGAGGTACTAACTGGTTCCTAGGCTCTGCCTAGGAATCAATGTCCAGAGGCTCTGCCTCGCTTTGAGAGCCATAGAATTTGAGGCTTTGCCTAGTAACGAGTAGAAAGAGGTACTTATCAGCTAATTGTCAGATTCAAAACCTTCTCTTTTCCTACTATTCTCAACTGGCCAGTCTATATTTTCGCCACCAATTATCAGTTCTTCCAGCGTCACAAATTCTTTGCTGAGTTGCTGGAAAACATTAATCACAACATCAAGGCCAATCGCATCGCTAGTCCCCAAATCAAACCAGCAGCGAGCCCACACTCCCTCGTACTCAATGTCTCCCATATTGTGCATCAAAGCCATCATACTTTGGTCGGCTAGATTAACATCGTAATTCATATCGCTAATGTCTAAGCCTTCATCTTGTACTTGCAAATTTTCCGCATTAAATCCTCCCAGTTTTCCTAAGAAAAACCAAGAGTCAAACACTTCTTCAACATACTGTTTTTCACCGTTTGAAGGCACGTTGCTGAACTTCAGCCAAATCCAGAGGTCAAAGGGGTTAAATTCGCGAAACTCTACTTTCATCAATTTTTACTCTGGTTAATGACAACTGTCAACTGTCAACTGTCAACTGTTTATAGTGGTGGTAAGGCCGCCGGCCCCCAGACTCCATCTGCATCTCTGATTTTATCGCGCATCGGGTCACAGTCGCGAGATTGGCTGTCGAGACGGTTGCGGGTTCTACACTGCTGAAAGAAGATTTCGGCTACTAAACTGCGCGGCAGTTGGTCTGGTTTTGCTAAGGCTGCGTCGTAGTTTTTTCGGGCTTCTTCAAGTAAGGTTTTGTTGCTGTCTTTTCCCTGGGATTGGGAAAACAGGATTTGTGCTTTTAGATAGAGGATTTCTGGATTGTTGGGCGTTTCTGCTAGGGATTTGTTGGCATATTCTAAAGCGCGATCGTACTTTTTCATATCTCGATAGCCTACTGCCATACCGCGATAAGCTAAGTAACGGGGAGAGGCTTTTTCTTCTAGTCGTTTAATGGCTTCGCTGGGGTTAGAAAAAGGTAGGTTGGTGGCTAGCATTAAATCCATATAGCCTTTGAGCAGGTTGAGTTCTGGGTCGTTGGGTGCTATTTTGTCGGCGGCATCTAGGTATTGAAATACTACTCGCAGTTTGTTGAGTGCTTGGGGCGCACCTTTGGCTGTTCCTTCTTTGGCTATAATATTTGCTCCTTCTAGAAAATGACCTGCTGCTGTGTAAATGTTGCCGCGCAATGGATTAGTTTTGCTCAATTTTTCGCCGACTTCGCGGGTTTTTTGGGCGTAGGAATTCATCGAGTTTAAGTCCTGCTCGATGTAGGATATGGAGGCTGCCATTGCATAGGCGAGCGGTTCGTTTGGTTCGGCTGATAGTGCTTGTTGAATTTGTGCTTTCGCTTGTTTGTAGTTTCCTTGCTGAAACATTGTTTTGAAGGCGGTTTCGGTATTAGGCCCGATCGCCTGCGGGTTGCTGGTACGAAAGGGATCGCCCGCTACTGCCGAGTTGATGCAGATGCTGAGGACGATCGCTCCTGCACTGGCGATCGCGTGCACTGCCTGTTTGGAACTTAACATTTGTTTGCCAATGGACGCTAAAATAGTCTTCATCATTGTCAATTCTCAAAAAGCAATTGATTATAAACTGGGAATCTAAAAATTGAAAGTTCAGATTTCCCGGCCGCGACTCAAAAATTGATCGGATCGTCTTGATTTTTGTCTGCTATTGCTGTATAGTTTAATAATGGGAGTATGAGCATTAATAAAATTTTCGCACATATTTCCATTATTAAATGGTAGCATTAAAAAATCTAAAAATCAAGGGGGAAAGCTCAAAAAAAAGGTCGATTTTTGTAAAGATTTATGTAAAATAATTGTGGGCGATCGGCAGCAGCCAAAAAAGCCTTAACTATTAATAGCACAACCAGGAAGCTGACGGATGGGCAGACAAATATTTTCTTCCCTCTTCCTTCTTCCCTCTTCCTTCTTCCTTCTTCCTTCTCCCCAACTGCGATTAATGCTTTATCTAAAAAACTTAGTATATCATCCTACAGCCTGTCCGAATGCTATTCTGAAAAACATTAACTTAGAACTGCCGTCGCAGCAAATGGGATTAATTGTAGGCCGTAGCGGTTCAGGCAAAAGTACACTATTAGAAATATTAGCAGGTTTAGCAGAAAAAACTAGCGGGGACATCCGCTGGCGCGAACAGGAATTAACACCGGAACACTTACAACAGTTAGGAGGTTTAGTGTTCCAGTTTCCTGAAAGGCATTTTTGCGGAGGCACAATTTTAGAAGAATTGCGACTGGGACATCCTGAATTAGGGCAAGAACAAATTAACTCAGCAATGGCAGAAGTCGGACTCGGACATTTGCCACTGCGCGCTTCTCCCCACGCTTTGAGCGGAGGACAACAGCGCAGGGTAGCGCTGGCGGTGCAGTTAATTCGACAGCCGCATTTGCTACTTTTAGACGAACCAACGGCGGGTTTGGATTGGTCGATGCGGCGGCAGTTGGTAAACTTGTTGAGCAAGTTGAAAAGTCACTGGACTTTGTTGATTGTTACTCACGATGCTAGCGATTTGTTGGGCGTTGCTGATAAATTTTGGACATTAGACCACGGGGATTTGCAGGAGGTTGATCGGGCTAAATTAGAGGCTAAAGAAACGAGTTTTGTTAGTTCTTAGTCATTGGTTATTAGTCATTAGTCATTGGTCATTAGTCATTAGTCATTGGTCATTAGTTGGTGCGGGCGGGTAGAACGCATTGTGAACCTTTTTTAGGTGCAGAGAATTTGCATAGTTTACGAAAGAGTGGGAAGAGAAGATGAATCAGATTACAATGCCTGTGCTACCGGAGATGAATGAGTTGTGGCAAAAAACGCTGAATTGGCAGCCGGATGAATCACAACAGCAACAATTTCAGCGGCTTTATGAGTTAATTGTCGAGGGTAATCGTTCCTTAAATTTAACTCGAATTACCGAGCCGATCGAGTTTTGGGAAAAACATTTGTGGGATTCTCTGCGGGGAATTGCGAGACTACTGCCAGCTAATCACAATTCCGAAGCAAATCCCGAATTGCCCACAGAGTCGGTGTACAAGGCGATCGACATTGGGACTGGTGCGGGTTTTCCGGGGTTGCCGATTGCGATCGCCCTGCCGGATTTATCAGTTACTTTGCTGGATTCTACTCGCAAGAAAATCACTTTTCTGGACACAGTTTTGCCGTCTTTGGGGATAGAAAATGCTGTGACTTTGCTGGGCAGATCCGATGAAATTGCCCGAATACCGCAGCACAAACAAGCTTACGATTTAGCGCTTCTGCGAGCAGTTGGAGCGGCTTCTCTTTGTGCTAAATGTGCGCTACCGTTACTGAAAGATGGCGGTTTGGCTGTACTTTACCGTGGGAATTGGACGGTGGAGGAAGAGACGGAGTTACAAAGTACGATCGAGCGTTTGGGCGGCACAGTTGAGTTAGTCGAATCATTTACAACGCCGACGAGTCAGGGCGCGCGACACTGCGTTTACTTGCGAAAAGTTGTACAGCAGTTCGAGCGTCCTATTCTATAGTAGGGACACGGCAATGCCGTGTCCTGTATTTGATCTACCGTGTCCTGTATTTCATCTAATTGAAAACTAGCCGATCGCCTTTTCGTAGCGTTTGTTAATTTCCGTCCAATTAACAACATTCCACCAAGCCTTTAAATAGTCAGCGCGCAGGTTTTGGTACTTGAGATAATAAGCGTGTTCCCAAACATCATTGCCCATAATTGGATAGTTGCCTTCCATGAAAGGAGTATCTTGATTAGCAGTAGTTGCAATCTCAAGTTTACCGGCTTTTGTGCGGACTAGCCACACCCAACCGCTACCAAAACGCTTAGTACCGGCTTCATTAAATTTGGCTTTAAAATCGTCAGCGCTACCGAAACTTTGCTTAATTGCTGTTGCAATTGCCCCTGTGGGTTCGCCGCCGCCTTTGGGACTCATGATTTCCCAAAACATAGTGTGATTTAGGTGTCCGCCGCCGTTATTGCGCACGGTTGTGCGAATATCTTCCGGCACTTTGCTCAAATCTCGCAGCATATTTTCAGCACTCACGTTTTTGAGTTGCGGGTATTTGCCGATCGCATCATTGAGGTTTTTAACGTAAGCGGCGTGGTGTTTGTCGTGATGAAATTGCATTGTCCGCGCGTCGATGTGCGGTTCTAAGGCATTATATTCATAGGGCAGAGGTGGAAGTGTAAAAGGCCCGGGCATTTGAGCTATCTTGGTTGCTTCAGCAGTTGGACTTGCTTGTGCTACATTATTTCCTGACGCTTGGCAAGCACCGGCGGTAATAGCTCCGACGCTAGCAGTTAGTAAATACAAGAAATCTCGGCGTTTGAGTGTCATAAAAGATACCTAATTCATCAGTTGACAGTTGACAGTTGACAGTTGATGAAGTTTTCCGGTTAACTAACTCGGTTTCTCTGTCGAAACCGGGTTTTTTTAGCTTATTCTTGGGACAAGCGCTGGATGGCTTCGCCTCCAAAAAGCCGATCGGCTGCTTGCAAAATACCGGGAATTTTAGCAGCGTGGGGGCTGTGGGCGAGACAGCGGCGCAAGTCTAATTCATCGAGGCGATCGGCTTTTTTGCCCGGAAACCAGTGCCCCGCATTGCCTAAAAGATTGTAGCGCATCTTGCAATAGTCGATCGTCTCGTAAGCATTCGCCAAATTCCACAGCCACAAAATCACTGGAATGTTAATACCTCCGGGAGTATTTTCGATAGTTGGCAAACCGACGTGCCAAGTCTTAAACCAATCTTCTCCTAATTGATCAATTGCTGTCTTTTCCAACCTTGCTAATATTGGTGGCAAAAGTTCATCGGCTCTATCTAACAATTCTATCGCTTTTAGATGCTCGTTAAAATCTTCAGGTTTCGCAGCACCCAAACTCAAAGTATGTACTTGCGGATGCGACAAACAAAACAAGTCGTTAAACGCGATCGGACTCAGCGGATAGCACAAATCTACCAATTTTTGCGGCGGGTTGTAAAGTTGACCGCCTTTGTCGGAAGGGCTGATAATAAAAACGCCCATATCGTGTCGTTTCGCAGCTTCAATTGCCGCCCAATTACTTTGATTGATGTAGTACCAGTGTAAGTTAAGATAATCAAATTGATTGGTTTCAATTGTTTTAACAATCACATCCGTTGGGCCGTGAGTTGAAAAACCAATAAACCGAACTTTGCCTGATGCTTGTAACTTTCTCGCTACATCCATATAGCTATTTGGACGCATACAATCCTCTAGCAATTCCCACGTATTAATGCCATGTATTGACAGCAAATCAACGTATTCTAGTTGCAAATAGGCTAAGGATTTATCAAATTCTTCGAGAAACTCCTGGGGGTTAGGTTTAGGAGTAATTTTAGTTTGAATTATCAATTGTTCGCGGGGAAGCTTCGGTAATATCCACCCCAACTGCATCTCAGAAGTCCCGTAACCGCGAGCAGTTTCGATGTGATTGATGCCGCATTCAACCGAGTAGCGAATCGTTGCTTCTAGATTTTGCTGGTTGTCAGGTGGAATTTCATTTGCTGGCACGTCTTGCCATTTGTATTGATATCTCATGCCGCCGCAGGAAAAGATAGGCATGGACAATTCTGTGCGACCAAATCTACGATATTGCATCATAAGTAGAAGGAAGAAGGAAGAAGGAAGAAGGAAGAAGGAAGAAGTAACTATAATAATGGTTGCAGTTATCAAGATTTTCCTAACTCTCTTGGTGGTTAATAGAAGAAGGAAGAAGGAAGAAGTAACTATAATAATGGTTGCATTTATTAAGAACTTCCTCACTTTCTTGGTAGCTATTATAAGTTAATAAACCCTGTTTTTGCTGTTTTTGCTGGGTGCATTCACATTTAATACATTTTTTTAGAACAGGCAATATGCCTGTTCCACAAAGAGTTGTTGACAACCTGTGAGTGACTTCTGACTATTTAAAAATCTCGCGGACTTCGGGTTTCCCATCCTTGATTTCGCCAACTAAAACTAAATCTGTACAGTTGACAAACAAGCCATTTTCTAACACGCCCGGAATGTTATTCAAAGTTTTTTCTAATTCTCCAGGATTGTCAATGTTTTCAAATTTAACATCGATTACCATGTTACCTTGATCGGTAATTACTGGGCCTGCTTTTCTCACACCCATGCGGAGTTCTGGTTTGCCACCCAATTTTTCAATAGCGCGGGTAACGGGGCTTATTGCCATTGGTATCACTTCGATTGGCACTCGAAAAGTCGAACCCAATTTATCGACCATTTTGGAACTGTCAACGACTACAATAAACTGAGTTGCGAGGTAATCGACAACTTTTTCGCGAGTGTGGGCTGCGCCACCACCTTTAATTAAGTTTAGGTGCGAATCGACTTCATCAGCGCCGTCGATAGCAATATCTATTCTGTCAATTTCATCGAGTGTTGTCAGCGGTACTCCGTACTGTTTGGCTAACACTTCTGATTGAAAAGATGTGGGTACTCCCTTGATATCTTTGAGTTCGCCGGATTTTAGGCGATCGCCCAACGCTTGAATGGTATAAGCTGTAGTTGACCCCGTGCCGAGTCCGACAATCATACCAGATTTTACGCGATCGGCGGCAGCAAAGCCCACTTGCTGTTTCATCAATTTTACGGGGTCTTGTTCTGTGGTCATATTAGATACTCCTCAATAGTTTTAAGATTGTATCACAGTCATTGGGCATTGGGTATTGGCACTCCCAAGCGAGTAACAAGTAACAAATAACAAATAACAGTTAACAAATAACTTCTTCCTTGCAATGAAAATAGGATTTCTGGATACCTACACTTGGGATTACAATATTGAAACTCCTTACCGCGAACCTTTGGGCGGCACTCAGTCGGCTATTTGTTACTTAGCTGAGGCTTTGGCTGCACAGGGAAACGAGGTATTTTTGCTCAACAATACTTCGGAGTCGGGGATGTTGCGCGGGGTTGATTGCAGGCGCAGGGTGGTGGACAAATCTAATTTAGAATTGCTGCGATCGCTCGATTTTTTAGTTATAGTCAATATAGTCGGCAAAGCACTGGAAATTAAGCCATTTTTGGGCAAAAATACTAGATTAATTTTGTGGATTCATAACGAACCGGGCTTTGTATTTCTCCAAGGTTTCAATAACAAAGGAGAAATAAATGCTTGCGATGCTTTTGTGTTTGTCAGCGATTGGCAGCGCCAGCAATTTCATCAGCGTTTTGGGATTGACTCGAATCGTAGTTGTGTTTTAAGAAATGCGATCGCACCTTGTTTTGCTAACATCTTTCCCGATAATATTTCTATCCGATCTCAGAAATCTCAACCGCCAATTCTAGCTTACACCAGCACACCCTTTCGCGGACTAGATATTTTGTTAAAAGTCTTTCCCGAAATTCGTCAAGCTGTCCCTGGAACGCGATTGAAAGTATTTTCGAGTATGAAAGTACACCAAATAGACGACAATGATAATCAGCTATTTTTCGGTCAACTTTACCGCCAGTGTCAGGAAACAGAAGGCGTTGAGTACATCGGTTCCGTACCGCAACCCGAACTCGTGCGACAACTGCGTTCAGTTGCGGTTTTAGCTTACCCGAATACCTATTCGGAAACATCATCTATCGCCGTGATAGAGGCGATGGCAAGTGGTTGCCGGATTGTGACGAGTGAATTGGCGGCTTTGCCGGAAACAACTGCGGGATTTGCTCGTCTAGTTTCAATGTCAGGAGTGGAAAACTTGGCATCGGTAACTAATTGGAAACGTGCAGATAAACCAGATTGGGAGGGATATACAAGGCGGTTTTTAGAGGCGACAGTCGCAGTTTTAAAAGAGGGCGCGACTGCGGGCGACGCAACTGCTGATCATCATCTGAGACAGCAGGTAGAATATGTAAATCGAGAGTATATCTGGTCGGTGCGATCCCGAGAGTGGGTAGAATGGCTGAATAGTATTAGTGTAAAACCTGTAAGAGTGGCAGAACAAATGATCGCAGAGTCGTTGGTGGATTTAGAAGCAGCTCAAGCTTATTTTGTCAAGGGGAATCGGTTGAAAGATACAGGCAGGCTTGATGAGTCGATCGCAAATTATAAGAAAGCTTTAGAGTTTAACTGGGAAGATGCTGAATATCACAAAAAATTAGCAGAAGTTTATGTTTTGCAAGGAGAATTTGAAAGTGCGATCGCCTGTTGCAATCTCGCGATTAAATTCAAACCAAATTTTGCTGCTGCTTATTTGACAATGGGCAATGCCCTGCACGCTCAAGACAAGCTGGAAATGGCAATTAAAGCTTATTTGCAAGCTTTAGAAATTCAGCCGCAATTTGCCGAAGCTAGCGCGAATCTCGGCAGTATGTATTACAAGTTAGGGCAATTAGAACTGGCGGAAGATTTTTACCAAAAAGCTCTTGAAATTAATCCTCAATTGTGCTCGGTTAATTTGATGCTAGGCGATGTTTTGCAGCAGCAAGGAAAGTTAAATGCAGCAATTGCTTGCTATCAAAAAGTGCTACAACTGCAACCGGGAGATGCCAGCACTGCTGAGAAATTATCGAGTTTGATCGCACAACAACAGCCCGAAACTGCCGATCGCAATTTTATCGAATTAGAACCAGAATCAGGTGCACAACAACCAGTATCTGTCAACAAAGATGAAGGCTACGGCTTGCAGCCTTCGAGTATCAATTTGCCGCCATCGCAAACTCTTGAAAATTTAAATACTCCGTTTACAAATCCCGCCGAAGTTTCCGAACAAGTTACCTCGCTGAATGTTCCAGATAGCGGACAAGTTGCCAATTATCAAGAAGTAGAACCTTACAAAAGACTGGCGGAAGAGTTTTTAGTTCAAGGCAAAATCAAAGAGGCGATTGTAGCTTGTCAGCAAGCGCTAAAAATCCGACCTGATTTCATCCATGCTTACGTAACTTTAGGCAATGCTTTGCAGGCTGGAGGCAAAATTGAAGCTGCTATTCGATCCTATTTTCAAGCCCTAGAATTGCAGCCAAATTTTGCGGAAGTGCGCGCCAATATTGGCAGTATGTATTTCAAAATGGGGCGTTTAGAAGAGGCGATCGCATATTACCAGCAAGCCATTGCTCTCAGTCCAGATTTAGCGGGCGCTCACTGGAATTTAGGGAAAGTATATCACAAACACGGCAACATCGAAGCGGCGATCACCTGTTTTCAAAGAACATCCGAGCTCAACCCGCAGCTTGTCGGTGCAGACTTCCACTTCAACCTAGCCAACCGACTTTTCAGTCAAGGAAAACGCGATGAAGCTATCGAAAGTTACGAAAAAGCCCTCGCCATTAAACCAGATTGGGCAGAAGCTTATGGTAACATCGGCAGCGCGCGATCGCAACAAGGCGATCTCGATGCAGCCATCGCTTACTATCAGAAAGCTGTAGCTTTAAAGCCGGAATTAGAAGTTTTGCACTTCAATCTAGGTAATTCTTATTTGCAGCAAAACAAGTACGAAGAAGCGATTACTTATTACCAAAATACTCTAAAAATCAAGCCAGATTGGCCGGAAGTTCACGCAAACCTCGGCAGTTGTTTTTCCATGCAGGGGCGGCTGGAAGAAGCTTTAACCAGCTATCAGGAAGCTTTGCGATTAAAACCGGATTGGGCAGAGGTTTACTGCCGGATGGGACACATTCAGAAACAAGATAAGCCCTTGGAGGCGATCGTCCATTTTGAAAAGGCGATCGAATGCAACCCCAAATTTAGCGAAGCCCACCAACAACTCTGCGACTTGCTAAGCCACTCCACCAACCTCGCCGGAGCCCGCAAAGTAGCCGACAAATACTGCGAAAACTGCGGCGAAAATGCCCCAGTCATGTCAGCCACAGCCTACGTCTTTTCCTACCTGCAATCGGGTGTTAGCAAACAAGCAATTCAGAAACTCGAAGAGATCGAAAAACTCTGCTACGAAAAGGTAGAAACATTTAGCGTTATGGAACTAAAACTGCTCTATGAAATCTTTCTCTTTGCAGTATCCCACCTGCGAGATAACCGCGAAAAGAATGCCAGTTTCTACCGACTGATTGCCAAGGAATACTACCAAAAAGCCGTGCCACATCGCCCGGTTAACAGAATCAAATCCGCAAATTATCCGGGACAAAAACCTTTAAAAATCGGCTTCCTTTCCAAACACTTCCGCCGCCACTCGGTAGGTTGGTGCAGCGAAGCTTTAATTCGGGAATTGAGCCGGATCACGCCCCACGTTCACCTGTACGTCACCGGCAAACTCCACCGAGATGAAGTTACGCAGCGGTTTGAAGAAATGGCGGGCAAGTTTTACTGGCCCAAAAAATATCCAAACGGCTTTGCTGACGGTGGCGAAATCCTCGCGGAAGTAGTGCAAGACGATTTGGATGTTTTAATAGACTTAGACTCGATGACAGTACCGACAAATGTCGAAGTGCTGTATCAATATCCTGCGGGAATTTGCGTTTCTTGGCTAGGATTTGATGCGCCATATATTTCAGACAATCACTACTTTCTTTGTGACGAACACACTCACCCGCCTGGTGTTGAAAAAAATTACTTAGAACAGTTAGTCAGATTGCCAGTTTGTTCGGTAGCAATTGGCGAACTCCAAAGCATTCCTGTAAATCGAGAAGCGATTAGAAATGCTCTCGGGATCGGTTTGGATCAGATGACTTATCTGTGCGTTGCGCCTGGGAGAAAAACAAATCCCGAAATGGTACAAGCTCAAGTTAAAATACTTAAGGAAGTACCAGATAGTTTGTTAATCCGCAAAGGTCAAGGCGACGCCGATGTGATTCACAGCACTTACCGGGAAGAATGCGAAATTCAGGGAGTAGATTTTGGTCGGATTAAGTTTATCGGGCAAACTAGAACTGAGGAAGAACACCGGGCTATTTATTATGTAGCCGACGTGCTTTTAGATTCCTATCCTTACAACGGCGGGACTCACAATTTAGAGGCTTTGTGGGCGAATTTGCCAGTAGTAACGAGATCCGGCGACCAATATCTGTCGCGGATGGGTTACGCATTTCTCAAAAGTGCAAATCTTGATGTCGGTGCGGCTTGGAGTTGGGAAGAATACACACAGTGGGGAGTTAAGTTTGGCCGCGATGCTAGTTTCAGAAATGCGGTGAAACAGCATTTGGTAAAGTCGAAACAGCCAGAACATCTCGCACCTTTGTGGAATCCAAAAAAGTTGGCTGAGGATATGTATGAGGTGTTTCAAAAATTGTTAGCGAAATAAACTGGGAATCTGAATTTCTTTCTCCCTTCTCTTCCTCTGTGCCCTCTGCGCCCTCTGCGGTTCAAAAAAAAAGAGATATCAGGTAGAGAAAAGCGATTTCTGGATATTTTTACGCAACACCCAGTAAAGTTTTGTAACAAAATCCCTGAAAATGCGTAAAAAATCCGCGCAGAGTCTGATAGATAAATGCTGATTCATAGTAGCGCGATCGCCCTAACTTTATTTATGCCAGTTAGGGCGATCGTTTTTTTTTCAGAAGGAAGAAGGAAGAAGGAAGAAGGAAGAAGAAATAACAGCAATGGTTTCAGCGATTAAGAATATCAACAGATAAAGTGTATGCCTCCAGGGCTGATGATGACTACTGACTCACCTCCACTCGATCGCGCCCGCCAGACTTAGCCCGATAAAGCGCCTTATCAGCAGCTTCTATCAGCATTTTCGGTGAATTTTGATGTTCAGAAATCGTCGCCACCCCCATGCTGAGAGTCACGGAATCGGTGACAACAGATTTGATATGGGGAATAGCCAGAGCTTTGACACGCTGGTGGATTCCCTCAGCAATAGCCTGTGCAGTCGCGATGTCTGTATTTGGCAAAATCACCCCAAATTCCTCGCCGCCGTACCTAGCAGCCAAATAAAGGCGTTCTGCGGGTGCGTTCGTGCAAGCATCCCCGATCGCCCGCGCCACTTGCTGCAAACAAGCGTCCCCGGCTTGGTGGCCGTAATTGTCGTTGTAAAGTTTAAAACAATCAATGTCGCACATAATCAAAGATAGCGGTTGCGAACTGCTCGACTGTTCCCATTCCCGGTTAATCACCTCGTCAAATCGGCGGCGGTTAGCTAGCTGAGTCAGGCTGTCCATATTCGCCAACCCGTCCAACCGCTGGTTAGCAGCGGCTAACTGTTGGTAAAGTAAAGATTGTTCGATCGCGATCGCCACTTGAGTAGCCAACTGACTCAGCAAATCCATATCAAACTGTTGCCACTGACGGGGTGCCGAACAGTGGTGGGCAATCAGCAAACCCCACAACTTCGGCAATTGACAAGAAGAATTGCCATCGCGGTGTTCGATTCCCTGCTGGACAATGGGTACGACTAAATTCGCTTTCACCTGACACTCGGCCAAAAAATTGACGTGGCATTCGGCAAAATTAGAGGCGTGAATATCCTCGATCGATCGAATTCTGCCCTTCAAATATTGTCCGATGTAAGTATTAGCAAAACAGCAATCCTCCACCTCCATACCCATCAGCGGCTTCCATTCTGCACCAACCGACTCCACCACCACATCTCCGTTCCAATCTGGGCGGAAGCGGAAAATAATCACGCGATCGGTTGCCAAAAACTCCCGCACTTCCGCTACTGTAGTATTGAGAATATCTGTGAGATCCAGAGAAGAACGGATGCGCGATTGTATCTGCGCAATCAGGCGTTCCCGCTCAACTTGCTGCCGCAGGGCGACTTGCACCTGTTTGCTTTCAGTAATATCTCGACCTTCGGGCAGCAGCAAGACAATTTTGCCAGTTTCATCCGCCACTGGTTTGAGAGAAAAATCAACAGTTGCTGTCCGATTTGCACCTTGAAGTTCCACTTCATAGCGGACAAATTCACCTTTTGCCGATCGACTAATAGCATCTTGCAACTGTTCTCGAACTTCCTGAGAAACTCCCCACCAAGGCCCTTCCCAAAACGGCTTATTTGCCACATCTCGCAGCTTAATTCCCGCGAAATCCAGAGAAGTTTGGTTAGCTTCCAGCAAAGTACCGTCCGGTTTCAGCAGAGTTACAAATTGGAAAGAAGAATCAAAAATTGCCCGAAAGCGTCTTTGACTATCTCCCAACATTGCCGTCACCTTTTCCCGAGAAGTAATATCGCGGAAGCGCCACACCCTACCAATAATATTTTGTCCGACTCGAATCGGCTGCGTGTAGCGCTCAAAAGTCCGACCGTCTTTAAAGTCGAGAATATCACAGCCTTCGGACTCTGCATCACTATAAATTTCTTTAACTCTCTGCAAAAAAGCCCTCGGATCTCTAACTTGCTTGGTGAGAAATGTCAGCCGCACCGTTCTATCCATCGAGTTTCTAACTTCTTCATAAATTCCCCACATTTGGACTAACTTTTCGTTAAAACTAATCAATTCTCCGGCGGTAGTAACGGCGAGAATGCCGTCTGCTGTTGCTTCCAGGGTAGCGTGCAGCAAAGAGCGCGATCGATCTAATTCTGCTGCTATTAATTTGCGTTCTGTGAGGTTTCTGACTGCTTTCACCTGCACTAAACGACCTTCACAAAGTGCGAATTTGCTGCGCACATCAGCGGGAAAAGCAGTCCCATCCCGCCTGAGAAAAATCGCTTCACAGACTGTATTGCTGGCTGCGGAAATCATTTGCGGTGCCACTTTGTAAGATTTCGGCGACAGCAGTTCCAGCAAGCTCATTCCCACCATTTCCGCAGGTTCATAGCCGAATAGCGCGGCAAAATCGCTGCTGACGCTCAAAATTGTGTCACGGTCAGCGACGGCAACTGATTCAAAATAAGCTTCGCATTCGAGCAAGCTCGCTGCTGCTGTGCTACTACCATTTTCACCGGAATAGCTATTGTTCATTAGCTGTTGCATTTGCGTATTTGCAGAATACAAAGCTGCCATTGCCTGCCGATACATGGCAGTGCGTTTCTCGACTTTTTCGGCGAGGCGATCGCGATATTCTCGCAGTTCTTTTTCGACTCGCATTAAATCTGTAATATCTACTGCAAATACGATCACGCCAACAACTTGACCTGTTTCGTCGTGGTAAGGTATTGTATCTTTCCGCACCCAGCATTTTAGACCGGATGCAGTTGGCAACAGTTCGACTTTTCCCAGTTTAGCAACCCCGGAATTGATTACTTCCAAATCATCTAAATAATATTGCTCTGCTTCATCGGGATAGATTTCATAATAAGATTTTCCTTCTAATTGATCGGCGGGTAAACCCCTTGATGTAGCGGCGGCTTGATTAATTCGCAACAGGCGGCTTTCCGTATCTTTATACCAAATCATTGCCGGCACGGAATCAAAAATAATTTGCTGTTCTTGATGCTGTAGGCGCATTTCTGCTTCTGCTTGTTTTCTTTTAATTATTTCTTGTTGCAGTTTTTGGTTGGCTTTTTTGAGTTCAGCAGTCCGTCGTTCTACTCTTTCTTCTAGTTGGTCGTAGTATTGGCTCAGCAAGTTTTGCTGCTGTTCGCGCCGCATTGCTTCTAATTTTAAGCTTTCGCTATCTGACAAACTTGACGATACAAAGTCTGCTAATATTTCGGTTAATTCGTGTTCTTCTTCCGTCCACTCACTGCCCGAACCCGGGCGTTCGACGCTGACTATTCCCAACCTTTGACCGGCCAGCATAATCGGTACGTTTAACAGGGAAGTCGTGCGACCTCTGGCAAAATAAAGACTAGCAAGTTCTCGGGTTCTCGGGTCATTTTCGGCGGCCACTGTGGCGATCGTACTTTCGGATTTTAAGGCTTGAAAATACAGCGGACAGTCGGCTGCTGTGATGATTATTTGTACTGAATGCAGTTTCGTATTTTGTTCGTAAAGGTCGATGCAGTGAAGCTGCGTTTTGTTTTCGCCATATAGCCAAATGCTGGCTCGATCGCACTTGACAATACTAACAGCGGTTTCTGTGACTTCGCGAATGAATTGTTCTAGATTATTGCGTTCTTTAACTTGACTTTTGGCTAATTTTGCGATCGCCAAAGTAGGGCTACGCCAATTTCCTCTTTGATTGGGCGGCGCACTTACGGGTGAAGCCACCTTAACCTTAATTTCTTGGCAAACTAACAGTACCGCCGGCCGTAGGAAATTGGCAATTGACCGACCGTCGCTATTATTTTGCTCTATTTTCCAATCTACCGCAGGCATTCCGTGCGCGGTTGCTTTTACGGAGATAATGCTGCCGTCTTTGCAAGTCAAGCGACCTTCCCAAGAGGCAAGTTTTGGACTTGGCGTCGTACCGTTTTTCGGATATGCCAATCCCGCAAATTCTGCCTGCATTTTCCCTTGATTTTCGCAGTAAAATATGTTAAAAATTGAATGACAAATTAATTCCTGCGACCTGTAGGCGAGACGAGATTCGCCGAATTGATTTAGCGAAAATACTCTTCCCAAAGCATCTAGAACGAAGTAAATGCCCGGAAAATGGTCGTAGAGAGTTCGATACCAATCCTGTTCAACTTGTTGGCTGGACGAAAGTTTTACTCCCGCGAGTTCGTCGCCCGTACCGGTCAAGTGAGAATTGTTGGTTTCTGAGTTACTTGAATGACTTTTTTTAGCAAACACTTTTAGCTTAACTCGACTGTAATTAGTTTTACTTTCTGGAATTTAACTTTTTTGTGAAACTAAATTAAACCTGTTATTTGAAAAAGTTACAACTTCTCACAAAAATACAACTTGTCGAGCGCCCTGATTTCGGCTTTGCCAAAGCAATCCCTGTGTTTGTTTGTAATGGTAGGCCATCTGCCGACGATATTTCTCCCTCGTTGCGGTACTAGCAGGTGCAAGCTGCAATTACCCCGTTTGTACTTGTAGTATCCCCCGACTATGGAAAAAATCGGCAACCAATGGTTTTAACTATCTATGATAACACTCAAATATCTAGTGTTGGGGCTAACTTACTCTGGTTTGGGGTTGGGATATTTGCCCGGGCTGCGGATGAATCGGGCGGCGGTGGCAATTGTCGGGTCAGATGAGTGCGGTGGCTTTGGGCATACTCGACCTGAAAACTGCTTAGCGGGCGATCGACCTCGGTACGATCGTTTTTTGTTGGCAATGACGATCGTGAATATAGTTAATTCGACTGTTTAATCAAAATTGGTAATAATTAAATTCAGTAAATTCGGTGCCACAGGCTTTAGTCCTATAGTTTATACTGAATCTTGTGCAGCAAACGCTAAGGAGGTAAAAAAGAGTGACTACCCTAAAACCCGTTACTAAACCCCGACTTAATTCTGCCTTCAAACAACTGATGTCCTTGCACTGGGTGATGTCAGTTGGCTATTTAGTGCTGTTTGTTGGCGGTACGTTTATGGCTCAATTGCCGAGAGAATTGTTGATTCGAGGCCCCCTTTACGATTTTCACAAATCTGTAGGAGTGCTGGCAATGGCTTTGCTGACTTTGCGGATTTTGACTCTGCTGCGAGTAGGGTGGAAAAAATATACGAAACGCCTGCCAAAGTTTACGAAGGAATGGTACAAAAATTTTGCTTTGCACGCAACTTTGTATGTTTTTATGTGGCTAGTTCCGGTGACAGGTTTCTTTTTTTCTAACTCTTTCAAAAGTAACAATGTGAAATTTTTCGGAATTGTTTTACCGGATGTGTTTCCGCAGAATTCCGTAATGGTTGAGGTGGGAAGGAGTTTGCATTTTTGGCTCGCGTACACGTTTTTAGCGTTGATGATTTTGCATATTTTAGCTCAGAAGAAAGTTGTCAGGGCTAATTGGCGCAGGTTGGCAAATTTTGTTCGCACCAAGTTCACAAAGTCTCAAAAGGTGGGATAAATTTGTGATGGGGTATCATTCTCAATTTGTAGCGGTAAGGTGCATACACTGTACATAATTAGTTGATGCGTCCAGGACTATTTATGATAAGTCTACTGCAAAACTGGCTATTTTCCACGGTGATATTCTGAAACCTTTCTCATTGTCTGACTTCAGGGGTAAAGTTATGGGTTGTTCTAATAAATCGACGGGCTGACTAATCGCCAAACCAAAATCACTATCCAATTCTAGCACAGCTTCTTTCCCCTCGGATTCGTAACACCGCAAAATCCACATATTAGCATCATCTTCCGACTGTTTGAATGCCATCAGCACTAAATTTTCGGCGGACAAATCCAACAACTTGCCAACTGCTGGCAGAGTCTTATGGCAATTTTCCTCTAACTTTGGTAAGACTTGTACTAGCAGTGGCAAATTCAACTCGTACCCGCGCCGAACTGTGTCGGCTTCTTGCCAATTTCCAGCGTGGGGATAGACTGCACAAGTAAATTCGGAAACTCCTATATCTGCTTGTTCATCGGGCCAAGTCGAACCCCGGAGTAATGTCAGCCGGATTTGATTTGGTTGAATATCGCAACCGTATTTGCAATCGTTGAGCAAACTCACTCCAAAACCGTGATTGCTGATATCGACCCAGCGCAAAATCGGCACTTCCCATTTGGCTTTTTCGGTGGCTGTTTGTGGTTTGGTTGTGCGGGCGATCGCACCACCGGGAATTTCGCAAGTTGCAAAATCTGCTTCGACATTTAACCCAAAGGCTGCTTTTACTAAAACGTGAGTTTCTTGCCAATTTACAACTGTCTTGATTTTCAGCAGTGGTGAACCTATTTCTACTATATAATCTTGACAAAACTCCGATTTGCCAATTTGCAGAATTACGCGCAAACTCTGCCGCAATTCTCCCCGCTCTAGCCAAGAAATCTCTTTGAGTATCGGTGCGGGTAAGGGATGTTTTTGATAGTTCGGATCGATGTTCCAAGCATCCCAATATTGACCGCTATCTTGAAATGCTTGCAGTTGATTGCCTCCGGCTGCATTCAGGACTTCTCTGTTATTTACTTTATCCCAAAGGCTAGATAAATTACCAGTTTTTGCGTCTATTATTGCCCGAATAAGTTCATTTTCTAACACCATTCTTGCGGCTGCAAAATGCGTTTCTTGACAAGGCGTGTTTTTTTGTGCTATACCGTATGTAAGTTTTGATAAATCTATCTTGTTTTTGGTTTCAGGGCTGGCAGACGCATGATCTACGGTTTGAGCGTCTTCGCGACACAGCCAAAAGACTCGATAGCCGATCGCCGGTAGATGATTTGCCCAAAATAACAGTCTAAATTGGGATTCCGGTAAATCGCCCGTTTCCATCTGCGAAGTCAGCCGGTGTCCCGACAAATCGTAAATTTGCCAAGCTGAATCAGCGGAATCGGGAAGCGGTACGGCGACAACCTCAGAGCGCGACCAATTGAGAGTATTGAAAATCAGAATCGGTTGAGCGTTGGGCGGAGGAGGATTCGGCAGAGAAATGCGATCGGCTATGGCATCCAAAGACTGTAGCAGGATTTGGCGGCAAGTGCGATCGACCTGGGCAAAGGCTAGATTAGCATCTGTGTAGACTTGGGCGATCGCAGAACCGGGCAGAATATCGTGGAACTGGTTAAACAAAACTTGTTTCCAAGCTGATTCTAACTCAAATTTCGGATAAACCGCACCAGTGCAGATTGTGGCGAGAGACGAAAGTAACTCAGCTTGGTAGAGCAACTCTTCGCAGCGGCGGTTTTGGCGTTTTTGGTCAGCGCGAGTCGTATAGCAACCCCGGTGAAATTCTAAGTAAAGTTCGTCTTTCCAAATTGGCAGAGGAGGAAGAGTCGAAACATCGCCTTTCAGATGCTCAGACTCTACATTTGTCGAAAAATTGGCAGATTCAAACTCATCCAAATTTCGGACAACTTTGTCTTGTCTCAAAATCGGATGACTTTCCCGAATTGAACTATCGC
>ENA-OFDP01000187-OFDP01000187.1-metagenomes-genome-assembly--contig:-NODE-187-length-29377-cov-6.523907_pt1 | contig 29377 bp, 23 predicted proteins | sample MGYA00153389_OFDP01 | MGnify analysis MGYA00153389
AGGCGCCTTCGTTCCGATCACGGTCATCATGGAACTGGAATGGATATTGCGAAGCGTAGCCGGCTATTCGCGTGACCAGACCACCGGCGCTCTACGCGCAATCATGGAGTTGGAAACCTTGGACTTTCCGGATCGTGACGCCCTGTCGAGGGCAATCGACGATTATCGCCAAGGTGCGGACTGGGCGGACCTGATCCATCTCATCCAGGCATCGGCCGCCGCAACGTTCCTGACATTCGATCGCAAATTGTCCCGTCGACCCCATTCGGTCTCGCCAGTGGTGGTCGAGCTCGTCCACGCCTGAGCAAACCATGGCCAAACTCTATTTCTACTACGCCGCAATGAATGCCGGGAAATCGACCACCCTGCTGCAGGCCGATTATAATTATCGCGAGCGCGGGATGGCGACGATGCTGTGGACCGCGGCGTTCGACGATCGCTCGGGGTCGGGGACGATCAGCTCGCGTATCGCGCTGTCTGCCCCCGCGCATACTTATTCCGATGACGTCGACCTGTTCGCCGCGCTAACCGCCGAATTGAAGCGGCGCGAAGTGCATTGCGTGCTGGTCGACGAGGCGCAATTCCTGACCCAGCGCCATGTGCTGCAACTGTGCCGGATCGCCGACGAGCTATCGATCCCGGTGCTGTGTTACGGCCTGCGCACCGACTTCCAGGCCAAGCTTTTCCCCGGCTCGGCCGCCTTGCTCGCGCTGGCCGACAATCTGGTCGAGCTGAAGGCAATGTGCGAGTGCGGGCGCAAGGCGACGATGAATTTGCGCGTCGACCAAGACGGGTTCGCGGTCGCGCGCGGCGAGCAGACCGAGATCGGCGGCAACGATCGCTACGTAGCGTTGTGCCGCCGCCATTTCTTCGAGCGACTGCGCGAGGTCGAGGGCAAGCAGCTCAGCTTCGGCCTTCCGCGCCCGCAATAATGCTTAATGGCTGGATCATTCTCGACAAGCCGCTCGGGCTCGGCTCGACCAACGCCGTGTCGGCGGTCAAGCGCGCGCTTCGCGAGGCAGGCGAGCCCAAGACCAAGGTCGGCCACGGCGGAACGCTCGACCCCCTCGCCACCGGCGTGCTGCCGATCGCGCTTGGCGAGGCGACCAAGCTCGCGGGCCGGATGCTCGACGCGACCAAGGCCTATGATTTCACCATCGCCTTCGGCACGCAGACCGACACGCTCGATCTCGAAGGCCAAGTCATCGCCACCAGTGATCATCGCCCGACGCTCGCCGAAGTGGAGGCCATTCTGCCGCGCTTCACCGGCCCGATCGATCAAGTCCCGCCGGCTTACTCGGCGCTCAAGGTCGACGGAGAACGCGCTTACGACCTCGCCCGCAAGGGGATTGAAGTCGAGCTGAAGACGCGGGCGGTGACCATCCATTCGCTCCACATTCGTCTCCCCCGCGAAAGCGGGGACCCATCTTCCGGTGATCGCGAACTGGAGATGGGTTCCCGCTTTCGCGGGAATGACATCACCGATTCAATCACCCTCTCCGCCACCGTCTCCAAAGGCACCTACATCCGCAGCCTCGCCTGCGACATCTCGCTTGCGCTCGGCACGGTCGGCCATGTCACCATGCTCCGCCGCACGAAGGCCGGTCCGTTCACCCTGGAATCGGCGATTTCGCTGGACAATCTGAACGAGGCCGCTAAGGCGCGCGCACTGACGAGGACGGTTCTCCCGCTTCGCGCGGGGCTGGACGACATCCCGGCCCTCCCCGTCACTCCCGACCAGGCCCGACTGCTCCGTCATGGACAGTCGCTGTTCGGGATCTCCGCAAAGGGCTCCCATCAAAGTGATACTTTGATGGGTCCTGGTCCGGGGCTTTACCTGGCGGTCGAGGCGGAAACGCCCGTCGCATTGGTCGAGGTTTCGGATGACGGCTGCAAGGTCGTGCGCGGGTTCAACCTCTAGCATCAAGGAGTATGACGATGTCGATTACCGCCGAGAAAAAGGCCGAAGTGATCAAGGACAATGCCCGCGCCGACAATGACACGGGTTCGCCCGAGGTGCAGGTCGCGATCCTGACCACCCGGATCAACCAACTGACCGACCATTTCAAGATGCACGCGAAGGATAATCACTCGCGTCGCGGCTTGCTGATGATGGTCAACAAGCGCCGTTCGTTGCTCGATTATCTCAAGCGCGAAGACCATGGGCGCTACACTGCAATCATCACGAAGCTCGGCTTGCGCAAATAATTCTCCAGGGGCGCCCATTGCGGCGCCCTTGTCCTATCGGGCGCTCCCGCATTTCGGCGGGCCGCTCATGGGGCTTGAAATGCCCCACCCCGCCGCGAGCCGGCTTGCTCGCACCAAGATGAACCCACCGGCATCCGGCCGCATGGGCAAAGGAAACACTATGTTTGATATCAAGACTGTAGAAATCGACCTGGGCGGCAAGACGCTGAAGCTCGAAACCGGCCGCATTGCGCGCCAGGCCAATGGCGCCGTCATGGCGACGCTTGGCGAAACCGTCGTATTGTGCGCGGTCACCGCCGCCAAGTCGGTCAAGCCGGGGCAGGACTTCTTCCCGCTGACCGTCCACTACCAGGAAAAATATTCGGCCGCCGGGCGTATCCCGGGCGGCTTCTTCAAGCGCGAACGCGGCGCGACCGAAAAGGAAACGCTGACCAGCCGCCTGATCGATCGCCCGGTTCGTCCGCTGTTCCCGGAAGGCTTCTACAACGAGGTCCTCGTGATCGCCCAGGTGCTTAGCTACGACGGCGAGAATGAGCCGGACGTGGTCGCGATGTGCGCCGCCTCCGCAGCGCTCTGCCTCAGCGGCGTCCCGTTCATGGGACCGATCGGTGCAGCGCGCGTCGGTTACATCGACGGCGACTATATCCTCAACCCCAACTCCACCCAGGTGAAGGAAGGCGACCTCGATTTGGTCGTCGCCGGCACGTTGGACGCGGTGATGATGGTCGAATCCGAAGCCAATGAGCTGTCGGAAGACGTCATGCTCGGCGCGGTGATGTTCGCCCACGCGGCGTCGAAGAAGATCTGCGAAGGCATCATCAAGCTGGCCCAGAAGGCCGCCAAAGACCCGTGGGAGCTTGCCACCAGCGACGCCAAGACCGCGGCCAAGGCCAAGCTTAAGACGATCATCGGCAAGGACATCGAGGCAGCGTACAAGCTGTCCGACAAGAGCGAACGTTCGAAGGCGCTCAATGACATCCGCGATAAGGCCAAGCTCGCCTTCGCCGATGCCGACGCGCAGGAGCAAATGTCCGCATCGAAGGCCGTCAAGAGCCTTGAGGCCGATATCGTCCGCACCGCGATCCTCAAGGAAGGTCGCCGCATCGACGGCCGCGACACCAAGACTGTCCGCCCGATCGAGGCGATGGTCGGCTTCCTGCCCCGCGCCCATGGGTCGGCGTTGTTCACCCGCGGCGAGACGCAGGCGATCTGCACCACCACGCTCGGCACCAAGGATGCGGAGCAGATGATCGACGGCCTCGACGGCCTCACTTACTCGCGCTTCATGCTGCACTATAACTTCCCGCCTTACTCGGTCGGTGAAGTGGGCCGCTTCGGCGCCCCGTCGCGGCGCGAGACCGGCCACGGCAAGCTCGCCTGGCGCGCGCTTCGCCCGATGCTGCCGTCGAACGAGGATTTCCCCTACACCATCCGCGTGTTGTCGGACATCACCGAGAGCAATGGCTCGTCGTCGATGGCCACCGTGTGCGGCGGTTCGCTGAGCATGATGGACGCCGGCGTTCCGCTGATCCGTCCGGTCGCGGGAATCGCGATGGGGCTGATCCTGGAAGGCAAGGACTTCGCCGTGATCAGCGACATTCTCGGCGACGAGGATCACCTCGGCGACATGGACTTCAAGGTGGCCGGCACCGACCAGGGCATCACCACGATGCAGATGGACATCAAGGTCCCCGGCATCACCGAGGAGATCATGAAGGTCGCTTTGGCGCAGGCCAAGGAAGGCCGTGCGCACATCCTCGGCGAAATGGCCAAGGCGCTCGATCACACGCGTGAAGAGCTGTCGGCCCACGCGCCGCGGATCGAGACGATGTCGATCCCCAAGGACAAGATCCGTGAAGTGATCGGCACCGGCGGCAAGGTGATCCGCGAGATCGTCGCCACCACCGGCGCCAAGGTCGACATCGACGACGAGGGCGTGATCAAGATTTCGTCCTCTGACCTCGACCAGATCGAGGCCGCCCGCCAGTGGATCCTGGGCATCGTCCAGGAGCCCGAGCCGGGCACGATCTACACCGGCAAGGTCGCCAACATCGTCGATTTCGGCGCGTTCGTGACCTTCATGCCGGGCAAGGACGGCCTCGTCCACGTCTCGGAAATCAAGAACGAGCGGGTCGAGAATGTCCGCGACGTCCTGACCGAAGGCCAGGAGGTCAAGGTAAAATTGCTCGAGGTTGACCAGCGCGGCAAGGTCCGCCTGTCGATGCGCGTCGTCGACCAGGAAACCGGCGCCGAGCTGGAGGACAGCCGTCCCCCGAAGGAAGCCGGTGACCGCGGCGATCGCGGCCCGCGCCGTGACGGCGGCGGCGGCGAAGGCCGTGGTCCCCGTCGCGATGGCGGCGGTGGCGGCGGAGACCGCGGCCGTGGCCCCCGTCGTGAAGGCGGCGGTGGCGACCGTGGCCCCCGTCGCGAAGGCGGCGGTGACCGAGGCCCGCGCAGCGAAGGCGGCGACCGTGGTCCCCGTCGCGAGCGCTCGGACAGCGACAACGGCCCCGCGCCCGAGTTCGCCCCGGCGTTCCTGAATCCTGAAAACGACTAAGCCCTAGCCCCTCTCCCCTTGCGGGAGAGGGAGGGACCCGCCGCTCTTCGCGGTGGGAAGGTGAGGGGACTTCGGTCTCCACTCCCAGTCGAAACAGAAAAGGCCCCGCAGTGATGCGGGGCCTTTTTTGATTCCACAAATTCTCTGGCGGCGTAGCTGCGACCGGGAGCGTTGTGCCTAATCCCTATCGGCTTGCTTGCAGCGCCGCATTGCGACAGCATGGTCGGGCTCGGAGGAAACAGGGGCGGCTATGCGTTCGACAAAGTCATTGGTGCTAGCGTTCAGCCTGCTGGCGGCCGGATTGGTCGGCGGCGCGATCGCACAGGAAAAGGGCGTTACCTCGCTGGCCACCGACATTGGCGCGCACGCCAATCCCTCGCTGACCGGCTATGCTCGCGGTATCCGAGACGAAGCCAACCGCCGCGACTTTGCGATCCGCCGGCTCGATGTCGAGGCCGAGGTGCGCGGCGCAATCGCCGAATTGACGCTCGACATGCAATTCGCCGGACGGAGCGAGGGCAATAGCGAGGCATGGCTGCATATTGACCTGCCCGCCGGCGCGGTCGTCACCGGCTATTCGCTAGATATCGATGGAGTGCTGGTCGACGGCGTGCTGATCGACCAGCAGCAGGGCCGCGAAGTCTATGAACGTAAAGTGCGCCAGGGCATCGACCCGGGCATTGCCGAGGTCGACCGCACCGGCGGACTCAACGTCCGAATTTCCCCGGTCGACTCAGACAAGGGCCGCCACGTTCGGGTCCGCTTCGTCGCGCCGATCGACCGCCAACTGCGCTTTCCGCTGATCACCGCGCCGGGCAGCGGCACCTGGTCGGTCAACGTCCACGGAATCGAGCAGGGTGCGAGTGCATCGCTTGGCGGAAAACCTCTCGTGCGGAGCGGGCCGGTCGCCGTTGCCGCCGGGACCGGTCGGGTCGACACCATGCTGGTGCTGACCCCGCAAGTTGCGCCGGCGATCGCCAGTCGCCATCCGGGCACCAACGAGACCTATTGGCAATTGTCGGGCGATCTTCCGGCCACGTTGGTGCCCACCGGCGGTACCATGCGCATTTACTGGGACCGATCGCGGTCGATGCGCGAGATCAACCTCGCCGCCATCCTGCCGCGGCTGAAGGACGCAATTAGCGCGCTCCAGCCGACGACGATCGAGTTCGTCAGCTTCAACTCCGCCGCCTCCTCCAGCCGAATTGTCACCCCCGGCGACGAGCTGACGAGGGCGATCCGCTCGGTTCGCTACGGCGGCGCAAGCTCGCTTACCCCGGTGGCCGGGGGCACCCGCGCCGACACCTGCATCCTGGTGTCCGATGGCCGGCAGACGATCGATAGGGTCGGCGACTGGAGACCCGATTGCCGGTTGTTCGCGATCCCCGCCGGAACGCAGGCCGATCGCGATGCCCTGTCCGACCTGGCGAATCGCGGCGGCGGACGAGTGATCGAGCGGCCCGGCCAGCCCGAGGACTGGCGGCAGCCCGGGATTGAGCGGATCGTCGACGCCTCCGGCGGCCCGCTTGATTTCACCTCGCTCGGCTCGGGCCGCAAGTATCGCGTAATCGTCAACAATCCGTCGGGCGGCCCGGTGCGCCTGATCGTCGCCGGCAAGTCGATCGACGCACCCATCCCGTCCGACGTCCGACCGTTCGCCGGTGAGGCGGTGCTGCTCGCCGCGCGATCGCTTGCGCGGGTCGAAGCCGGCAAGGGGCACCAAGCGTTCGTCGCGATGAGCCGCCGTTACTCGGTGGCCAGTCCGACATTGTCGTTCATCGTCCTCGAGACCCCTGAAGACTATCTCGACAACAAGATCGATCCGCCCGCCAATTATCCGCGGATGGCGGACTATCGCGAGCAACAGGCCGACGCCGCGAAGGAACGCGATTCGGAAAAAGGCTCGCGCTTCGAAACCCTGCTCAAGGCGTGGCGCGACGAAGTTTCGTGGTGGGAAAAGAAGTTCGATCCCAACGCCAAAAAGCCCGTCGAGGCGGTCAAACCGCGACCCGCCAACGTCAGCGGTGTCGCGGCTCCCGCGCTGCCTCCGCCGCCCCCACCCGCGCCAGAACGCGACAGCGATGGTTCGCACGACGTTGCGGCAGATGCCGATGATGCCATCGTCGTCACCGGAAGCCGCATCGCAAGACCCGATCTCGAGGCACCGAGCCCGGTGACCACAGTCGACGGCGATCAGTTCGACCTGAACGGTACAATCACCGTGGAAACACTCATCAACGAGTTGCCGCAGGTCATGGCCTACAACCGCGACCCAGCGAATTTTGATCGATCCTTCCGCGCTTTTGAACGCAGTGTCGGCAATGTCCCTGCTTTCTATTTCGATAGCGCCGACTGGCTGTGGAGCCGCAATCGTCGCGACGAGGCGGTCCAGACCTTGCTGTCGGCGCTCGAACTGCCCGACAGCGATAGCCAGACGGTCAGCATCGTCGCCGCGCGTCTTCAGCGCTGGGGCAAGCTCGACCTCGCGATCCAGCTTCGCGAACGTCAGGTCATGCTGGAGCCGAACCGGCCCCAGGCCAAGCGGCTACTCGCCCTTGCCCTCGCCCAGCGAGCAAAGGTCGGTGGCGAGAACGCGAAAGCGGACTACGGCAGGGCGATCGAATTGCTAGTCGCAGTGGCTTTATCGGAGCAGCCGCGCGACTGGGAGGGTATCGATGTGATTTCCCTTCGTGAGGCGAATGCACTCCTCCCACATTATCGGGCACTCGGCGGAACGATCGATCTCGATCCGCGGCTCATTTCGAACCTCACCGCCGACATTCGGGTCATCATCGACTGGACGGTCGATGACGTCGACATCGACTTGTGGATCGATGAACCGAATGGCGAACGCGCTATCTACAGCCACCCCACAACCGCGATCGGCGGGCGGTTGTCGAACGACATGACCAACGGGTTCGGCCCGGAGGAATATTGGCTGCGCAACGCGCCAAACGGGGCGTTCGAGATCAGGACCAATAATTACCGATCGGATCGTATCGACCCCAACGGACGGCCGCGCTTGCACGTTCGGCTAATCCGCGATTTCGGCCGGCCAGACGAACGCGAGGAATCGATCGATTATTTCTCGCCCCCGAGCAAGGACGACAAGAAGGCCGAGGAGAAACCGATCGGCCGGATCGTCATCGCCCGTCCCGCCAAGACGAAATAAGGCGCGCGACTGCGCTGTCCGGGCCCCAAGGGATTGACGAATGGCCGCCGCTTCGCGACAGGTGCTTTCGATGACCACCCCCGTCCCCTCCACCCTCCGCACCAATTGGTGGCGCCCCGTCCTTCTGGCGGCGCGGTGGCGTGGGTGGTGATTTAGGGTCACCAACCAAGTTTCCATAAGCCCGCCCACCCGGCGGGTTTTTTGTTGCCCGCGATTTGCCCCGAGGACATTCCCGATGCTCACCAACGCTATCTCGACCAGTGATCGCACTGCCGCCCCCGCCCCGGTGCAGGACCATGGCGCCTTCAATCCTTTGCCCAAATTGCTCTCTGGTGAGGACCTCATTGCCGATCACGCCCAGTACCTCTTCGAACGGCTGGTGCTCGGCAAATTGGAGCCCGGCGAGATCGGCGGAATGCTCATCGCGCTCCGCATGAAGGGCGAGACGGCGGAGGAGATGATCGGCGCGGCCCACGCTCTGTCCGCCGCCGCCACGCCGTTCGACCGCCCCAATTATCTGTTCGCCGACTGCTGCGGCACCGGGGGCGACGGGTCGGGGCTGATCAACGTCTCGACCGCGACCGGCTTCGTCGCCGCCGCCGCCGGGCTACCGATCGCCAAGCACGGCAACCGCTCGGTCAGCTCGCGCTGCGGCTCGGCCGACGTGCTCGAAGCGGTCGGTGCCAGGATCGACACGACCCCCGCCGCCGCCCGCGCGATGCTCGACGAGCTCGGCTTCTGCTTCCTGTTCGCCCCCGCCTACCACCCGGGGATGAAGCATGCCGCGCTCGTCCGCCGCCAGCTTGCGGTGCGGACGGTGATGAATTTGCTTGGGCCATGCATCAATCCGGCGCGGCCACCGGTGCAACTGCTCGGAGTCGCCGATCCGACCATGCTCCGCCGAATCGCCCAGACGCTCGACGCGGTCGGCGTGAAGCAGGCGTTGGTAGTGCACGGCTCGGGGCTCGACGAGGTCGCGCTGCACGGCGAGACGCGCGCGATCCGGCTGTCGAACGGGGAGATGACCGAGATCGAGATTGCGCCCGAGGATGCCGGGATCGAGCGCGCGGCGCTCAAGGTCGTGACCGGCGGCGATGTCGCGGAGAATGCGACACGGCTCAAGCTGCTGCTCGCGGGGCAAGGGACGCAGGCGGAGAATGACATCGTCATCCTCAACACCGCCGCGTTGCTGCTGACCGCGGGCAAGGCGGCCGACCTCACCGACGGCGCGGGTCAGGCGCGCGAGGCGTTGCTGTCGGGCCAGGCAGGCGCATTGCTCGATCGCTTCGTCGAGGCGAGCAATGGCTGATCGAGCCATGACTGATCTAGGGCGCTTGGGCGAGATCATCGCCCACAAGCGTGAGGAAGTGGCCGAGCGGCTGGCGGGGGCGGATCTGTCCGCCGCCCGGCCGACGACGCGCAGCCTGGTCGCGGCGATGGCGCAACCCGGGGCGCGGTTTATCTTTGAATATAAGCGCCGATCGCCGTCCGAAGGCGCGCTTGGCGAGGCGCTCGATCCGGGTGCGGTGGCGCGGGCCTATGCCGGGGTTGCGGACGGGATGAGCGTGCTGACCGACGCGCGGTTTTTCGGCGGGTCGCTGGACGATTTGAAGGCAGCGCGGGCAGCGTTCGACGGGCCGATCCTGGCGAAGGATTTCGTGATCGACCCGCGTCAAGTGGCCGAGGCGCGGATTGCGGGGGCGGATGCGGTGCTGGCGATCCTCTCGGTGCTCGACGATGCCGGGGCGCGTGCCGTGATGGTCGAGGCGGCGCGGCTCGGGATGGATGTGCTGGTCGAGGTGCATGACGAGGACGAGATGCGGCGTGCGGTGGCGATCGGCGCGGCGCTGATCGGGATCAACAACCGCGACCTGAAGAGTTTCACGACCGACCTTGCCGTCACCGAGCGGCTGGCGGGAATGGCGGGCGACGCGTTGGTGATTTCCGAGAGTGGCATCGCGACCCGCGCCGACATCGACCGGCTTGCCCCCCACGTCGACGGTTTCCTGATCGGCTCGACGCCGATGAAGAGCGGCGATCCGCATGGCGCAGCGCGGGCGCTGGCGTTCGGGCGGGTCAAACTGTGCGGGATGCGAGGCGCGGACGACCTGCGCGCGGCGCGGCAGGCGGCGTATGTCGGGCTGGTGTTCGTTCCGGGGACTCCGCGAGCGGTGACCGTGGAGCAGGCGCTGGCGATGATCGATGCGGTCGATAATCACCCGCCGCTGGTCGCCGTCTTTCGCGATGCCAATGCAGCGTTCGTGACGGATATCGCACGCGAGTTGCCCTTGGCGGCGGTGCAGTTTCATGGCGGCGATATCGTCGACGCTGCGCCCGAGACGTGGGTGGTGGAAGGACCGGGCGAGCGGGTCCAGCAGGGCGACCGGATCCTGTTCGACAACGGCCGCGGCGGGACCGGGGTGCGGTTCGACTGGGCGACGATCACCGACCGACCCGAACTACCGCGCGCGTTGTTGGCGGGCGGGATCGGGACGCATAATGCGCTCGCGGCGCAAGCGGTCGGAGCTTATGCGCTCGATGTGGGTTCAGCGATGGACTCGGCGCCGGGGGTCAAGTCCCATTCCAAATTCGCGCAATTGTTCGAAACGTTGCGCCCCACTTCACGCCACAAGGATTAATAGTCATGCGATTAGACGGTCGGTTCGGGAAGTTTGGCGGTTGCTTCGTGCCGGAGATATTGTTGCCCGCGCTCGAACAACTCGAGGCGGCATTCCTCGACAGCGAGGCCGACCCGGCATTTTGTGCCGAGCTCGATGAGCTGCTGACGAAATATGCCGGGCGCCCGACCCCGCTGACGTTGTGCCGCAACCTCGGCAAGCCGGCCAAAATCTACCTCAAGCGCGAGGACCTCCTCCACGGCGGGGCGCACAAGACCAACCAGGTGCTGGCGCAGGCGTTGCTTGCCATGAAAATGGGCAAGACGCGGCTGATCGCCGAGACCGGCGCCGGGCAGCATGGCGTCGCGACCGCGATGGTTGGCGCATTGTTCGGCCTGCCGACGCAGATTTACATGGGCGCGGACGATATCGAACGGCAGGCGCTCAACGTCTATCGGATGCGGCTGATGGGAGCCGAGGTGATCCCGGTGACGAGTGGCGACCGGACGCTCAAGGACAGCGTCAACGAGGCGCTGCGCGACTGGGCGGCGAGCTTCGAGACAACGCATTACATCCTCGGCACCGCAGCCGGGCCCCACCCCTTCCCGCTGATGGTTCGCCAGTTCCAACGCGTGATCGGCAAGGAAGCGCGCGAGCAGATCCTCGCCGCTCAGGGACGGTTGCCGGATGCTGTCATCGCCTGTGTCGGCGGCGGATCGAACGCGATCGGCTTGTTCGCCGATTTCGTTGGTGATGAAAGCGTGCGGCTGGTCGGAGTCGAGGCGGCGGGCAAGGGGCTCAATGGCGGCGAGCATGGCGCGACCTTGCAACGCGGGACGCCGGGGATTTTGCACGGATCGGAGACACTGATCCTGCAGGATGGCGACGGGCAGATTTCGGACAGCTGGTCGGTCTCGGCGGGGCTGGATTATCCCGCGGTCGGGCCGGAACATGCGCATCTGATGGACATTGGCCGCGCGGATTATGTCGGCTGCACCGATGTCGAGGCGCTGGCCGCGTTCAAGCAATTGTCGCTGCACGAAGGGATCATCCCGGCGCTGGAATCGGCGCATGCAGTGGCCGAGGCATTGCGGATCGCGGAGGAGCAGCCCGAGGCAGTGCTGGTGGTCGGGCTGTCGGGGCGCGGCGACAAGGATATGGCGCAGGTGCAGGGCTTGCTCGAGGTGATGGCATGAGCCGTTATGATGCGATGTTCGCGGCGCTGGCGGCCAAGCGCGAGGCGGCGTTCGGCGGGTTTTTGGTGCTCGGGCATCCCGATGCCGAGCGCTGTCCGGCGCTGCTCGATGCGTTGGTCGAGGGCGGCTGCGACATGGTCGAGGTCGGCATCCCGTTCAGCGACCCGGTGGCAGACGGACCGGTGATCGCCAAGGCGGCCAAGCAGGCGCTGGAGGCCGGGGTGCGGACGGCCGACTGCCTGGCGATGATCGCGGCATTCCGGGCGCGGCATCCCGACGTGCCGATCGGGATTTTGACGTACGCGAATATCGTCGTCGCGCGTGGTCGCGAGCGGTTTTGCAAGGAATTGGCCGAGGCCGGGGCGGACAGTTTGCTGGTCGCCGACGTCCCCTCGATCGAGGCCGCGCCGTGGGCCGAGGCGGAGATCGCGGCGGGCATCGACCCGGTCCTTATCGCCGCGCCGACGACACCGGGGCCGGCGCTGGCGACGATCGCGAAATTGGGTCGCGGATATACCTATTGCGTGGCGCGGCTCGGCGTCACCGGCAGCGGCGTTGCTCCGACAATGGGGCATGGCGCGTTGTTTGCCGAGTTGGCGCGCCTGAACGCGCCGCCACCCGTGTTGGGATTCGGGATATCGAGCCCAGCACATGTGATCGAAGCGGTCGCATCCGGCGCGGCGGGGGTGATCAGCGGGAGCGCGCTGGTCGAACGCGCGGCGATGGCGGATGGGGTCGAGCAGGTGCGGACGTTTTGCGCGGCGATGAAGGCGGCGACGGGGCTTGCGGTGTGAAGGCTGTGCACCCCTGCGGAAGCAGAGGCCCAGTCGCGCGGAGCGCCACAGCTTGCGCCGCGCGTTCGGGCTAGGCTCCTGCCTTCGCAGGAGTGCAGCCGATCGCAGGCGCACAGATGTTTTGCCATTCCCGCCCCCAAGGCGTATTTTCCGTGAAGGACTCGGGGCAAACGGGGGCAATATCATGAAGCAATTGGTTCGGATCGCGGCGCTTGGCGTCTTGTTGGTGGTTAGCGCGTCACCGGTCATGGCGGGCGGGTCCAAGGTGTCGTCCCCCCTCGCGCTCGCCAAGCAGGCGGACAAATTGAAGGCGGGCGACTGGGTGTGGGCGCCCAACATCGCACCGCGCGGGCCGGTGCTGGTCTATGTCGAACTCGATCGCCAGTTGGCGACCGTCTATCGCAACGGGGTGCGGATCGGGGTGACGACGATCTCGTCGGGCAAGGACGGCTATGGCACCCCCAACGGCGTGTTCACGATCCTGGAAAAGGATATCGACCACAAATCGCGCACCTATGACAATGCGCCCATGCCCTATCAGCAGCGGCTGACGTGGAAGGGCGTGGCGATGCATGCCGGCAATTTGCCGGGTTATCCCGCGAGCCACGGCTGCGTCCGGCTGCCGTTTGAATTTTCCAAATTGCTGTTCGGCACGACGACGATGGGCGGGACGGTGGTGATCGCCAACGGGCCGAGCGATCCCTACAAGCGCGCGCCGGCCGGGGTGCTGGCGCCGTTGAAGGCCGGCGGCATCGTCGAGGCGCGGATTCCGCTCAAGAATAGCGAGGAATTTCGCTGGACCCCCGAGCTCGCGCCGAGCGGGCCGGTGTCGATCATCATTTCAACCAAGGACCAGACGGTGGTCGTCCTGCGCAACGGCACCGAGATCGGGCGGGCCCGCGCGGTGGTCAACCAGGCCGCATCGGATTCGCAGGTGCTGACGCTGGCCAGGAACATGCGCGGCAAGAATGAGTGGATCCAGGTCGGGGTCAACAATTTGAAGGCCGAGGACGCCGCGATCATCAGCACGCAGGGCGTCGAGCGGATGCAATTGCCGGCGCCGTTCGTGGTGCGGATGCGCGAAGTGATGGCGCCGGGAACGACCGTGCTGATCACCAGCGCGAGCGTCGATGCCGACAGCACGGGCGTGCAAACGACGGTCATCGCGTCTGATCGGTGAAGGTCCGGTGATCGATGAAGGCCGACGGGTGATGGTGGAGCTGAGGAGGATCGAACTCCTGACCTCTGCAGTGCGATTGCAGCGCTCTCCCATCTGAGCTACAGCCCCGCACCCGTCGGAAGAGGCCCAATAGCGGCGCTTGACCCTCCGCGCAACGCTTGGCCGAGACAGATATTGAGCGGTGCGCTCAAGCGGGCTTCCGGTTTGAAGCGAAGCGGCTTAGTGCGGATTTGAAACCCATTCAGGAGAGACGATATGGCGCGCGCATGGCAATTGACGAGCCGCCCCCAGGGCATGCCGACGACCAATAATGCCGAGCTGGTCGAGGTCGCCTTGCCCGCGCTTGGCGAGGGCATGGTCCATGTCCGCAACAGCTGGCTGTCGGTCGACCCGTACATGCGCGGGCGGATGAACGACGTCAAAAGCTATGTCCCGCCGTTCCAGATCGGCCAGCCGATGGACGGCGGCGCGGTCGGCGTGGTGGTCGAAAGCCGCGACCCCGATTTCGTGGTCGGCGACAATGTATTGCACATGGCGGGATGGCGCGACGAGGCGGTGGTGCCGGCGTCCGCGCTCAACAAATTACCCACTATGCCGGGCGTCGAACCGAAGGAATTCCTCGGCAACCTCGGGCTGACCGGCGGCACCGCTTATTTCGGCCTGCTCCACGCGGCGTCGGCCAAGGCGGGCGACATCGTGTTCGTCTCGGCCGCGGCGGGCGCGGTCGGATCGGCAGTGGTGCAGATCGCCAAGGCCAAGGGGATGACGGTCATCGGATCGGCCGGCGGGCCCGACAAGTGCGCGTTCGTCAAGTCGCTCGGCGCTGACCAGGTGATCGATTACAAAGCGGGGCCGGTGATCAAGTCGCTGATCGCCGCGGCGCCCGACGGGATCGACGTTTACTTCGACAATGTCGGCGGCGATCACCTCGACGCCGCGCTCGCGGTCGGGCGCAAGGACGCGCGCTTCGCGATGTGCGGCGCGATCGAGAATTATAACTCGGGCGACGCGACCTCGCTGCGCTACATCATGCGGATCATCGGCATGCGGATGCGGCTGCAGGGGTTCATCTACACCGATTACCTGGGCCAGCTGGGCGAGTTCTACAAGGACATGGGCGCGATGATGGCGGCGGGGCAATTGAAGTCGCGCGATACCGTCGTCGAGGGCCTCGACCAGACCCTCGATGCATTTCTCGGCCTGTTCACCGGTGCCAACACCGGCAAGATGCTCGTCAAGCTATAAGCCTAGCGAGTATATTTGCACTGCGACGGGTCGCCGGTCTGGAGGCCGGTCTGAAGCGCCTGCATCCGCTGTGCCGACGTACCGTGGGTGAAATTGTCGGGCGAGACGCGGCCCTGGGTTAGCTGGTCGTCGCCGATTGCCTCCGCAGCGCGCATGCCTTCCTCGGCATCGCCGGCCTCGAGCAGCCCCGAACGCTTCGCCCACACGCCGGCATAACAATCGGCCTGGAGCTCGACGCCGACCTGGATCGCATTGCCGCCAGTGGTGCTCGAGCTGGCCTGCGCCGATGACGAACGGTCGAGCGTGCCTTCGAGATCCTGGACGTGATGACCAACTTCGTGGGCGATGACATAGGCCTGGGCGAAATCGCCGGGTGCCTGGAAGCGGCGGGTGAGTTCATCGAAGAAGGCGACGTCGAGATAGATTTTCTTGTCGGTCGGGCAATAGAATGGGCCCATCGCCGATTGCGCGGTGCCGCAGCCCGACTGGCCGGCGTTGGAATAGAAATGGATCACGGTCGGCGAATATTGTGCACCCGATTGCTTGAAGATGTCGCCCCACACCTGCTCGGTCGAACCGAGCACTTCGCGGGCGAATTTGTCGCGCACCGGATCTACCGTGATGCCGCCCTTGCCATTGGCCGTGCTGCTTGGCGCGGAGCTTGAGCCGCCGCCAAGCCCGCCCATCGAGGTCAAGGCGCAATAGCCCAATGCGAGAACGATGATCCCGACGATGCCGAAGCGCGAGGCGACGATCTGGAACAGCAAGCCGAACAGCCCGCCGCCCATGCCGCCGAGACCGCCACCGCCGCCGCGGCCCGAATCATATTCGACGTTCCCGCTCTCGGGTGCATCACCTAGCCGCATCACGCTCTCCCTGGTTCTGACCGCCTCAATGCGCCACCAGCGTAACGGTTGCAAATGACGCCATCTGCGGCGATTGCGGCGGCAATCACGGCGAGAAGGAAAATCCAATGTTGCTCGAAGGCAAGCGTGCGCTGATCACCGGATCGACATCGGGAATCGGACTGGCGATCGCGCGGGCGTTCGCCGCCGAGGGTGCCAACGTGATGATCAACGGCTTTGGCGACAAGGACGAGATCAAGGCGATCTGCGCCGAGCTTGCGAAGGCGTCGGGCGCGACCGCGCTACACGATGGCGCGGACCTCGGCAGCGTCGCGCAGATCGACAAGATGATCGCGCGCTGCACCTCCGAAATCGGGTCGCCCGAGATCCTCGTCAACAATGCCGGGATCCAGTTTGTCTCCCCGGTCGAGGATTTGCCGCCCGAGAAATGGGACGACATCATCAAGATCAACCTGACCGCGGTGTTCCACACCACGCGGCTCGCGCTGCCCGAAATGCGGCGGCGCGGCTGGGGGCGGATCATCAACACCGCGTCGGCGCACAGCCTGGTCGCCTCGCCCAACAAGAGCGCTTATGTCGCCGCCAAGCATGGCGTCGTGGGGTTCACCAAGACCGTCGCACTGGAAGCGGCGACCGCCGGGATCACCGCCAATTGTATCTCGCCCGGCTATGTGTGGACCAAATTGGTCGAGAATCAGATCCCCGACACGATGAAGGCGCGGGGCCTGACCCGCGACCAGGTGATCAACGACGTCTTGCTCGCGGCGCAACCAACCAAGCGGTTCGTCACGCCCGAGGAGGTTGCCGGGCTCGCGTTATATTTATGCGGGGAGAATGCCGGGTCGATCACCGGTGCGAACTTGTCGATGGACGGCGGCTGGACCGCGCAATAGGCTGCGTCGTCATGAACCGCTTGCTCGCCTTCGCCCTGCCCTTGCTGCCCTTGACCGGCTGCGCCGCGTTGACCGGCCCGCGCGAGATCATTGCGCGCGACACCAGTGACTGGCGGGTGGCGGCGACGCCTACCGATCGCGCCCGGCTGCGCGACTGGCGTCCGGCCTTCAACGACGCGCTGGCGAAGGCGCGGGCCGCCGGGCATGGCGCCGAGATCGATGCCGAGGGCGCTTTGCTGGTGCCCGACGCGGGAACCACCGGCGCGCCGATCCCCAATGGCGATTACCGCTGCCGGGTGATCAAGCTTGGCGCCAAAAGCGCGGGGCTCGATTATGTCACCTATCCGGCGTTCAACTGCCGCATCCAGCAGGAAAAGGGCTTGCAGGGGTTTGCCAAGACCGGCGGCTCGCAGCGCCCGATGGGGGTGATCTTCCCTGACGGCGAAATGCGCCAGGTCTTCCTCGGCACGTTGGTGCTGGGCGACGAAAAACGCGCCATGCAATATGGCCGCGACCCCGACCGCGACCTCGCCGCGTTCGTCGAGAAAATCGGGCCGGGGCGGTGGCGGATGGTGCTGCCGCGCCCGGCGTTCGAATCGATGCTCGACGTGATCGAACTGACCCCCGCCAATTGAGGAACATTGCCATGAACCACCGCCTATTGATCGCCGCGGCCGCCGCCGCTGTTTTGTCGGGCACGCCAGCGGGCGCGGTGACCGTGAACGAGGCGGTCAAGGCCGACATGCCGTCGCTGATGACCCTCTATCGCGATTTCCATGCCAATCCCGAGCTCAGCATGAGTGAGGTGCGCACCCCGGCGAAGCTCGCCGCCGAGGCGCGGCGGCTGGGGTTCACCGTCACCGAGCATGTCGGCAAGACCGGCGTCGTCGCGGTGCTCAGGAACGGGCCCGGGCCGACGTTGCTGATCCGCGCCGACATGGACGGATTGCCGGTGGTCGAGCAGACCGGGCTGGCGTTCGCGTCGAAGGTCCGCGCCACCGCGCGGTCGGGGGTCGAGACCGGGGTGATGCACGCCTGCGGCCATGACACCCACGTCACCACCTGGATCGGCACCGCTCGGCAATTGGTCGCGCGCAAGGCCGAATGGTCGGGGACCCTGGTGATGATCGCGCAGCCGGGCGAGGAAACCGGCGAAGGCGCCAAGGCGATGCTCGACGACGGGCTGTTCACGCGCTTTCCCAAGCCCGACACGGCAATCGCGTTTCACGATGCCGCGGCGCTCCCCGCCGGGGTGATCGGGGTGACTCCGGGCTATGCGCTCGCCAATGTCGATAGCGTCGACATCGACGTGAAGGGCGTCGGCGGGCATGGCGCTTATCCGCAGACCACCAAGGACCCGATCGTGCTCGCCAGCCGGATCGTGACCACGCTGCAGACCCTCGTCAGCCGCGAGAATAACCCCGCCGATCCGGCGGTGGTGACGGTCGGCAGTTTCCACGCCGGGGCCAAGCACAACATCATCTCCGACGAGGCCAAATTGCAGCTGACGGTGCGCAGCTACACCCCGCAGGTGCGCAGCCGGTTGCTCGACGGGATCAAGCGGATCGCGCGCGGCGAGGCGATTGCCGCGGGGATGCCCGAGGACCGCATGCCGGTGGTTCTCGTCCACGACGAAATGTTCACCCCCGCAACGTTCAACACCGAGCCATTGTCCGACCGCGCACTGGCATTGTTCGCCGACCGCTTCGGCGCGGCCCGCGCGGTCAAGACCCCGGCGGTGATGGGCGGCGAGGATTTTAGTCGTTTCTGGCTCACCGACAACAAGCTCCAGAGCCTGATCTTCTGGGTCGGCGGCACCCCGCAGGACAAATGGGACGCGGCCGGCGGCGACCAAACCAAACTCCCCTCGCTCCACAGCCCGTACTGGGCCCCCAACGCCGAAGCGGTAATCTCGACCGCGACCGAGGCGATGACCTTGCTTGCGATGGATGTGCTGAAGAAGGGGTGAGGCAGGAACATGATGGAAGACTTACCGATCACGACCTCGGACAGGGAATTGACCCCGACCCGCTGGATTCCCAAATCGCTCGCCGAACCGTTGCTCGCCTACGACTATTTCAAGAGCATGACGTCAGTTGCGGTCGGAACGCTCGGCGGCATCCTGACGCTATCGGGGACAATATTCGGCGAGCGTATTGCCCCATGGCAGATGGGCGTCACAGCGGCCCTCGTCGCGCTGTCGGGGATCATCGCGCTTCAGGCCAAAACCGACATCGTGCAGGTCGCGCAGGGCATCAAGCCGCCCAAGGACACGTCGCGAATGGCGTTGCGTTTCGTGCCGGCGCTATACGGCGCCGGGGTGGGGATTTTCCTTGGCTTCCTGGCCCTGTCCTACATGGCGCCAAAGATGTGGCACTAGCCCCACACCGCACCCAGGCGATGACGTTGCCGGCGATGGAGGTGCTGAAGGAAGGGCTGACGAATACGCTGTTCCCCGGCGAAGGCCGGGGCCCAGGCCGGCGGTAGCCGGAAGTAAGCGTCTCGGGAGGAAGCCCGCCGGGCTCCTGGAGTCCGGCCTTCGCCGGGGAACAGCAATGTCCGCTTTCGACCCATTGCGGACACTGGCGTGAGGTGAGAAAGTGCACCAGATGAAAGCACTATCGCCCCTGCTTATCGCGCTCGCCGGTTGCGCAAGCCCCGCTCCAAATCAGCGGGTCGATACAAGTGAGACGGCTAAGTGGTTCACCGACGCTTGCATGGGAGAATGGGTTTCTGTGTCGCCCGCAGTGAGCAGAGCCTCGGGCCCATTTCGTCTTAACATCCTGCCGGGTGGTCGTTTTGAGGCCTCTATTGGGAATGAGGTTTTCGTAGGCCAATGGCAGAGTGTTGGGACTTTGGACGCTGCGGTTCTGATGACAGACGCTAAGAGCGGGAGGGTTCTAGAAATCTACGAGTGCCCGCTGAACGACCCTACCGTTACCATTGATGACGACCCTTTCGAATATCATGTGCGTCGCCCTTCCTAGTGTCCGCTTTCCACCCATGCCTATCGCTGGCGGCGTAGTGTTCGCTTTCGACCCATTGCGGACATTAGAATTCCAATCGTCCAGAGCCGACAATCAGCTCTATCAGGTCACTGGCTTGGGGTCAGTTTCATCGGCCAAGGGTCGAAAGTACGCGGCCTGTACCTGTCGCCCTGTACGCAAATGGCCACCCGGGTCAGCCTCAAATCTCGCGCCAATGCCCTCGCTGCACAGTCGATCCATCTCGGTAGCCGGACGGAGCCCCCTCTCGATTACTTCACAGCCGCTAACTTTGCCGTCCGGCGCGACGGTGAGTGCGACCGTGGATCGGTCAAGTAGAAACTCTCCGTCACCCGTACCAACGGCCCTCCAGCCATTGTCCTTGTCCGGAAAAAACCGTGCCTCAACAACAAGTTCGAGCGTTTCCAAATCGATCTTGCTCTTTAAAGACTTGGCCAATTCCTCGGCAAGCTGGACGTCAAGTTTGAGAAGGTTCGCATCTTTCTCGTCTTCGATCTGCAGAAAATCGGTTTCAAGCTTGCACCGGCCGACACCGCCGTCCGCGTTGAAATTACACACGCTTCGATAGAAGTTTTTTCGGAACGGCGTCGGTGGGTGCGGCTGCGTCGCCGTCAATGACCCTTGCGCCCAGACCGCAGAGGGGACGAGAGCCGCGATGGCGAACGTAGCGAGGAAGAAATAACTGCGCATTGACGCGGTTATAGCGATCAAACTGGGAATGTCTTCTTTCTACCCAAAGCAGACACATCCCTACCCGCATTAGTCAGCGGAACGGCCATCGTAACGGTCCCACCGATAGAGTGCCGCCGCTGCGGCGAACGGAAGGACGGCTGAGCTGATGGCCGCGAAAGCCCCCGACACGAACATGAGCCATTGCGTGCCTCCTTGGCTGACAGGCTGACCAGCAAATACACTCTGTCCTACCGTGTTTTTCAGGCTCAACAGCGCCTGCCCAACCCCGATGAGGAAAAGGACGGCAGCTACAACAAAAAGCGTTGGCGCAGCATTTCGCATTGCCCATCGATAGGTCTGTTTCATTGGCGCCTCCTAGCCGGGGAAAAGACCATTGAAGCCTGCTTCAGTCAACGTCTGCTTTCCACCCAAAACGGACATTAGGCTAACGTCCGTTTTCGACTCATTGCGGACACTCGGAGGGTGCAGTCGCAGGCTATCCATCGCTTAGATCCAGCCATTCCTGAGCGCCAGCGCATGCTCGAAAAGCGGACTTCTTGATCTTCGGCTCACCGCGTTGCATCATCATTGTATGCTGACATTTGGCTTTTCGACGCTGCTCGATCTTCTAAGCTGGATGGTTGTCCTCACCCTAGGCTTGAAAGTCGTAGCAACGCTCATATTGCTGAACGTGAGTAAAGTCGTTTGGGATCGGCCAGGATGGGGTGCGATCCTATGGTGGTCCACCAAGATTACGCCCGTGATTGCCGTGCCATGCGGTATCTGGATCGCTTGGTTGCAAGGGATGACTGACCAAGTATGGATGTTCATTGCCTTGATGTTATTTGTCGTTGTCGCCGTCCCGCTAAAAGTCCGGCAACGCCGGACACGTATCGCCAACCGACCGTCCGCTAAACCGCTTGCGTGAGGCTAAGCTGCCGGACCGTCGACCACTATTCCCGGCCCTAGCCCCAGTGTCCGCTTTCCACCCAAATCGGACGTTAGCCTCCTTTCGCGAACAACCCCTTTCAAAATAGGATTTCGTCTGCTTGGCTAATGGCCTCGTTCGAGCGCTCTTTCTAATCGTCGATTCGCATCTTGCTACCGCTGTCGACCAGCGGTTCGCCCGGAATTTCTTAAGTTTACAAATAGCCCCCAAAAAGCCGCCGAACTGGGTAACCTTTGTCACTTTAAGGCTCTCCTGAGCGCGTCGAAGGGGACGCGTCTCTCTATGCTTCGCTCGCCCGATCCAGCGCCTCGATCTGGCCCGGCGACAGGTCGAGCGTAAGCGCCGCGATCAGCTCCTTCGCTTGGGCCATGCTGGTGGCGCTGGCGATGGGGGCGGTGATGCCGCCCTGGGCTTTGGTCCACGCCAGCGCGACCGTCGCGAGGCTCGCCCCGGTTTCGGCGGCGACATCGTCGAGCGCGGCGAGGACGGCCTTGCCTTTCGGGCTGTCGATATAATCGACGTTGCGGTCGCCGCGGACCGATTTTCCGAGGTCGTCTTTCGAGCGATATTTCCCGGTCAGGAAGCCGTTGGCGAGGCTGTAATAGGGGAAGAAAGCGACGCCGCGGCCGGTGACGACGTCCTGCAATTCGCCCTCATATTTGCTGCGTTCGACCATATTGTACCAACCCTGCACCGCGACCGCGGGCTCGATCCCCGCCTTGACCGCGACGTCGAGCGCTTCCTCGACCCGGGCGGCGGAGAAATTGCTTAAGCCGGTGGCGCGGATCTTGCCCGCGGCGCGCAATGTCTCGAAGGCGCCGAGGCTGTCGGCGAGCGGGACATCGGGATTGTCGCGGTGCTGGTAATACAGGTCGATGGTCTCGATCCCCATCCGCTTGAGCGAGGCTTCGGCCCCGCGCCCAATGACCTCGGGGTGGAGCGAGGCGACATATTCGACGCTGTCGGCCTTGCCATCGTAGCTGACCTTCTCGAGCTTGCCGTCGAGGAATCCGACCTTGGTGGCGATGACCACTTTGTCGCGCTTTGCCGGATCGCGCTTGAGCCAATTGCCGATGATGCGCTCGCTCTCGCCGCCGACATGGCCCGGCGCCCACGCCGAATAGACATCGGCGGTGTCGATCATCGTTCCGCCGGCATCGACGAACGCATCCAATATGGCGCAGCTGGTCGCCTCGTCGGCGGTCCAGCCGAACACGTTGCCGCCCAGCGCGAGCGGCGCCACGATAAGTCCGCTGGTCCCGACCAGCCGCATATGGTTGTTGTTCATCGCCTCAACATAGCGCGGCATTCAGGGTTTGTTTGTAAATTTATCCGACAGTGGCGCTCATGTCGGCAATATTGACGCTTTTCGATTGATGGACAGCTGGATCGCCTTTCCGGCGCAGGCCGCGGCCGCCGTGCTGTTCCTGGCGCTGATCGGGTGGCGGCTGAAGGCCGGCGTGCGACTTCCGGCGCAGCGGCTGATGCTCGCCGGCTTCGCGCTGACCGCCTGCTGGGCGTGGCTCGGGGCGATCACCCCGGGCGCGCCGCTGACCAATCTGGCCGAGACGTTTCGCAACCTCACCTGGCTGGCATTGCTCCACAGTTTGACCGGGGGGAGCGAGTCGGTCGAGCGGCAGCGCGGGGTGCGGCTGGTCTATGGCGCGGTCGGGGCGGTGCTCGGGCTGCAGCTGTTGCTCGACCTGCTGCCGCTGGCGTTCGGGCCCGAGCCCAATATGGCGGTCACCGCGACGTTGCTGCGGATCACCGCGGCGGCGGGGCTGCTGGTGCTGATCCACAATCTGTACGGCCAGGCCGATGCGGCGAGCCGGACCGCGATCGGCACCACCTTGCTCGCTTTGGTCGCGACGTGGGGGTATGACCTCAACCTCTATACGCTGGATTATCTCGAGCCGACGCGCAGCGTGGTGCTGGCCGAGTGGCGCGGGGTAATGATCGCGCTGACCGCGCCGTTGTTCGCGATCGGTGCCGGGCGCGCCGACGGGTGGAAGATCCGCCTGTCGCGCGCGGCGACGTTCCAGTCGCTCTCGCTGCTGGCGATCTGCGCTTACTTTGCGACCATGACGATCCTCGCCACCGCGCTTCGCGGGACCGGGTTCGACTGGTCGCGGGCAATGCTGGTGGCGATGCTGAGCAGCATGACGGTCGGGGCGATGGTGCTGCTGCCGAGCCAGCGCGCGCGCGGCTGGGCGCGGGTCAAGCTGGCCAAGCATCTGTTCGAGCATCGCTACGATTATCGCAGCGAATGGCTGCGGTTCGCCGATACGCTGGGGCGGTCGGGAAGCGATGTCGCGCCGCTCGGCGAACGGTTGGTGAAGGCGTTTGCCGACATCCTCGATTGTCCCGGCGGGCTGCTGCTCGAAGTCGACGAGCGCGGCGAGATTGGCCAGGCGGCGGCGTGGCAGTGGAGCGGGCCGGGCTATAGCAGCGACGGGCTCGACCGGGCGCGCTGGGCCGAGCTCGAGCATGACCCGCGGATCCTCGAGATCGATGCGTTGCGGCGCGGCGACACGCGCGGCGGGTCGTCGCTGCCGGTACCGCCGTGGCTGGCCGAAGATGACATTGCCTGGTGCGGCATTCCATTGGTCCATGGCGGGCGGCTGGTCGGGCTGGTGCTGCTCGCCGCGCCCGAATTCCGCCGCGCGCTCGACTGGGAAGATTTCGACTTGCTCAAGACCGCGGGTCGGCAGGCGGCGGGCAGCCTGGCCGAAGCGCATGGCCAGCAGGCGCTGACGCAGGCGCAACGGTTCGACGAGTTCAACCGTCGCTTTGCGTTCATCCTGCACGACATCAAGAATCTAGTCAGCCAATTGTCATTGGTCGCGCGCAATGCCGAGCGCCACGCCGACAACCCCGAATATCGCGCCGACATGATCGCGACGTTGCGCTCTTCAGTCGGCAAGATGACCGACTTGCTGGCGCGATTGTCCCCTGCGTCGGACCCGCGCCCGGCCAAGCTCGAGCCGACCCCGTTGCGGCCATTGGTTGCGTCATTGGTCGCCAGCCGGCGCGCGAGCCACGACATTGCGCTGACCGGCGATGGCAACCATCTGGTGCTGGCCGATCCGTTGTTGCTCGAGCAGGCGATCGGGCATTTGTTGCAAAATGCGGTCGACGCCAGCGCGCCGTTACAGCCGGTAACAGTGCGGATGGGCGGCGACGGCGATGAAGTCTCGGTGGCGATCATCGACCTTGGGCAGGGGATGGATTCGGACTTCATCCGCAACCGCCTGTTCCAGCCATTCGCGTCGACCAAGAAAGGCGGCTTCGGGGTTGGTGCGTTCGAAGCGCGCAGCCTGATCGCGGCGATGGGCGGGCGATTGTCGATCGATAGCCGCCCCGGCAAGGGCAGCCGCTTGACCATCCATTTGCCCGAATGCCGACCGGCCATCGATCAATCACGGATCAGCGCATGAGCGACGACAAGGACCTTCCCGTGCTGATGATCGTCGAGGATGACGAGGGCCTGCAGCGCCAGCTGAAGTGGGCCTATGAAGGCTATCGCGTGGTCCAGGCGACGACTCGTGAGCAGGCGATCGACTTGCTTCGACTGCACGAGCCGGCGGTGGTGACGCTCGACCTTGGCCTGCCGCCCGATCCCGACGGGACGAGCGAGGGCTTTGCGACGTTGAGCGAGATATTGGCGCTCAAACCCGACACCAAGGTGATCGTCGCCTCGGGGCACGGGGCGCGCGAAAGCGCGCTTCGGGCGATCGCGCTCGGGGCATATGATTTTTACCGCAAGCCGGTCGATATCGATGACCTCGGACTGATCGTCGCGCGGGCATTCCACTTGCACGAGATCGAGGCCGAGAACCGTCGGCTCGAGGCTGGCGGGGGCGATCCGGCGACGGTGCTGGGGTCGATCATCACCGCCGCGCCCGAGATGCTCAAGGTGGCGCGAACGATCGAGCGGGTGGCGGCCGCCGACGTGTCGGTAATGCTGCTCGGCGCGAGCGGGACGGGCAAGGAATTGCTGGCCAAGGCGGTGCACGAACTAAGCCCGCGAAAGCGTGGCGAATTCGTCGCGATTAACTGTGCCGCGATCCCCGAGAATTTGCTCGAAGCCGAGCTGTTCGGCTATGAGCGCGGGGCTTTCACCGGGGCGGTCAAGACCACGCCGGGCAAGATCGAGCAGGCGCAGGGCGGGACGTTGTTTCTCGACGAAGTGGGCGACATTCCGCTGCCGCTGCAGGTCAAATTGCTGCGCTTTCTGCAGGAGCGCGTGATCGAGCGGATCGGCGGGCGAAGCGCGATCGCGGTCGATACGCGAATCGTCTGCGCGACCCATCAGGATCTGGACTCGATGATCGCCGCGGGCAGCTTCCGCGACGACCTATATTACCGGCTGGCGGAGATTGTGGTGATGATCCCAAGCCTTGCCGAGCGGGCGGGCGATGCGGTGCTGCTGGCGCGGCATTTCGTCACCCGGTTCGCGCGATCGATGAACCCCAAGGTGTACGGGCTTGGCCCCGACGCTGCGGAGGCGATCGATGCGCATGGCTGGCCAGGCAATGTCCGCGAGCTCGAGAATCGAATCAAGCGCGCGGTGATCATGGCCGACGGGCGAACCGTCAGCGCCGCCGATCTCGACCTTGGTGCGCGGCAGGCCGACGATCAATCGCTGGCGATCAACCTGCGCGCGGCGCGCGAAGTCGCCGACCGCCGCGCGATCCGCCAGGCAATGGCCCGAACCGAAAACAACATCTCGAGCGCGGCCAAATTGCTCGGCATCAGCCGCCCGACGCTGTACGATCTGATCAAGCAGTATCAACTGCAAGCTTAGGGCTGCATTTGACCAACGGGCTTGCGGTAGCGGATGGGGGGCTTAGTCTTCGCGGATAATAATCCGAGGAGACGATGATGGACCGCCGCGCATTCCTTTCGACCGGGAGCGCGGTTGCGCTCGGGCTGCCGTCACTGGGATCGCCAGCGACGGCATTGGCCAAACCGATGACAAGCGCGGCCGGTGGCGACGCCAGGATCAATGCGTTGTTCGAGCAGATCTTCCAGGACCAGGTGCGGCGTTCGCCCGAGCTGGCGAGCGGGCTGGGGCTCGACAAGGGTGCCAACGCGCATCTGAAATCGGAGCTCGACATTCGCCCCGTGGCGGTGGCCCGGGCGGAAGATCTGGCGCGGTCGCGGCGCAACCTCGCGGCGATCCGCGCCATCCCGCCCGCCAGCTTGAGCAATGCGGCCAAGCTCAATCGCGATGTCGTCACCTACCAGATCGAAGCCCGGAATATCGCGCCGGCAAAATTCGGGATTGATTCGGTCCAGCGCCCCTACCCCATCTTCCAGCAGGGCGGGGCCTATTTCGAGCTGCCCGACTTCCTCAACACCGAACATGGCATCGCGACCGCCGCCGATGCCGAAGCCTATCTGTCGCGGCTCGCTTTGGTCGATACAGTGATCGACAATGATACGCTCGGCCAGCGCCAGCAGGCAGCGCGCGGGTTCCTGGCACCGGCGTGGTCGATCGACCTGACGCTGGGCCAGATGCGCAAGCTGCGCGAAGTGCCCGCGGCGCAGAATACGTTGGTTGGCTCGATTGTCCGACGGACCGCCGAGAAGGGCATATCTGGCGATTGGGCGAAGCGCGCGACGGCGATTGTCGAAGGCCAGGTCTATCCCGCACTCGACCGCCAGATCGCGCTGATGGAGCGGCTGAAGCCGACCAGCAAAGCGGGCGATGGCGCGTGGCGGTTGCCCGATGGCGAGGCGATTTATGCCGCCGCTTTGGCGCAGGCGACGACCACCAATTTCACCCCTGACGAAGTGCATCGGCTTGGCCTGGCGCAAGTCGCCGAGATCAGCGCGCAACTCGACGGCATCCTCAAGGGCGCGGGCTATGCGCAGGGTAGTGTCGGCGAACGGCTTGGCCAGCTCAACCGGTCGCCGGCGCAGCTTTACGCCAACACCGACGCCGGGCGCGCCGAGCTGATCGAAAGTCTCAACCGCGGGGTCAAGGACATGTATGCGCGGCTGCCGCGCGCGTTCGCGACACTGCCGACCCAGCCGCTCGAAATTCGCCGCGTCCCGATCGAAATCCAGGACGGCGCATCGAACGGCTATTACAACCGCGCGGCATTGGATGGGTCGCGCCCGGCGATCTATTTCATCAACCTCAAGGACGTTGGCGACTGGCCCAAATATTCGCTGCCCTCGCTGACCTATCACGAGGGCGTCCCGGGGCATCATCTGCAGATCAGCCTGGCGCAGGAATCGAAGGACATCCCGACTTTGCGCAAGATCGGCGGCTTCTCGTCTTATTCCGAAGGCTGGGCGCTGTACGCCGAGCAATTGAGCGACGAGCTTGGCGCGTACCAGGGGATCGAGCGCGCGGGTTATTTGCAATCGTTCCTGTTCCGCGCCGCGCGGCTGGTGGTCGACACCGGGCTTCATTCCAAACGCTGGAGCCGCGAACAGGCGATCGATTACATGGTCGCGACGACCGGCTTCGCGCGGCCCCGCGTGCAGCGCGAAGTCGAACGTTACTGCACCCAGATGGGCCAGGCCTGCAGCTACAAGGTCGGGCACATGGCGTGGACCCGGGCGCGAGCCGAAGCGCAGGCGACGCTCGGCGCGAAATTCGACCTCAAGCAATTCCACGAAGTACTCAAGGACGGCGCGATGCCGCTGACCTTGCTGCAGCAGCGAATTCGGGAGCGGACGGCGGCGCAGATCTGAGCTAAAGCATCAACAGGAGAATAAGCCATGAAGACCGGATTGACGATCGCGGGGGTGGCCGCACTGCTGATGGGGTTGCTGTGGATTGGCCAGGGCTTGGGCTATGTCCACTGGCCGGCGTCCAGCTTCATGCTCGACCAGCGGCCATGGGCATTGCGCGGGGCGATCTTGGCGGTGATCGGGGTTGGGTTGCTGGTCTATGCCCGAAGCCGTCGCTGAGGTCGCGCACCGGCCCGTGTCACGCGGGTCGACCCTGATCGCGGCGTTTTCGACGATCGTCGAATGGTATGATTTCACACTCTACCTCTACTTCGCGACGATCTTGTCGCGGGTGTTCTTTGGCGGTGGCGCAGGATCGCTGGCGGTCACGCTGGCCGGGTTCGCGGTGGCGTATCTGCTGCGGCCGTTGGGGGCGTTGTTCTTCGGGCATATCGGTGATCGCTACGGGCGGCGGCGGGCGTTGCTGCTGTCGGTGGCGTTGATGTCGGCGGCGATGCTGGCGATCGCCTTGCTGCCGACGCACGCGCAAATCGGACCGGCGGCGGGGGTGCTGCTGCTGCTGCTGCGGTGCGTGATGGGGTTTGCGGTCGGGGGCGAATATACCGGGGTGGTGGCCTATCTGCTCGAGGGCGCGGCGGCGGGACGGCGCGGGTTGATCACGTCACTGGCGGCGGCGGCGAGCGAGGTTGGCGGGCTGCTCGCGGTCGGGCTGTCGGCGCTGACGGTGAGCCAGCTGAGCGGCGCCGATCTCGACGCGTGGGGGTGGCGGATCCCGTTCTTCGTCGGTGCGGCGTTGGCGCTGAGCGTGTGGATCGCGCGGTCGGCGATGGAGGAATCGCCCGAGTTTGAACGGCAGCGCGCGGCGGACAGTGTCCCGACGCATCCGCTGCGCCATGCGCTCACGCATCACCGCGCGGGAATTGCCCGCGGGTTTGCGATTTCGGCGCTGGGATCGATCACTTATTATGTCGGGATCGGCTATGTCCCCGCTTTCCTGGCGTCCGCGGGCAAGCAGAGCGAGACGGTCGCCTTGTGGCTGGCGACGATCGCCGCGGTGGCGGTGATCCTGGTCACGCCGCTGACCGGCATGGCGTCCGACCGCTGGGGACGACGGCCGGTGTTGCTCGCGCTGGCGGCGTTGAGCGCATTGCTGCCGATCACGATGTTCTCGATGATGGCCAGCGGCTCGGCGAGCATTGCGCTGGTCGGTGCGATCGTGCTGGCGTGCGTCGCGGGCGGGGTCAGCGCGGTCGGCGCGGTGACGACGGCGGAGCTGGTCGGCGGCGAAGGGCGGCTGACCGGGCTCGCGTT
>ENA-OFDP01000188-OFDP01000188.1-metagenomes-genome-assembly--contig:-NODE-188-length-29301-cov-6.662450_pt1 | contig 29301 bp, 26 predicted proteins | sample MGYA00153389_OFDP01 | MGnify analysis MGYA00153389
CGAGACACCAGAGTCGATCGAACTTCCGCACTCAGAAACCGTTGTCGAGACACCAGAGTCGATCGAACTTCCGCACTCAGAAACCGTTGTCGAGACACCAAGGTCGATCGAACTTCCTGACTCAGAAACCGTTGTCGAGACACCAAAGTCGATCGAACTTCCGCACTCAGAAACTCCACCAGTTGTCAGAAATAGGTCAGCTAAAAAAAGGCCACAACCGAGTAGCGATGCTTCACCCGAACAGCCACCTGGTACCAGAAAGCGACAAATACAAAGAAAGCCACAGGATAGTGACGACAACACAACACCACCCACAGGCGACTCAGCATAAACCAATGACCAATGACCAATTCCCCATTCCCAATTCCCAATTCCCCATTCCCAAGGTTAGTAATGATTAGTAATATTATCGCAATTTACCGCAAAGAACTGCAAAGCTATTTTGCCTCGCCATTAGCATATGCCATCGCCGCAGTTTTTTGGCTGATCACCGGCTACTTTTTAATCGCCATTCTCCTCGCCCCCGACGGATTAATTCCCCAAATCTCCCAGCGAGACCAAATGGGAATTACCGAACCCCCGATCGACGTTGCTTACGAATTTCTGCAACTCTTCCTGCGAATCATGGGTTCCCTTTCACTGTTCGTACTACCCGCACTCTCAATGGGACTTTACGCAGAAGAACGCAAACGCGGCACGTTGGAACTATTAGCTACATCGCCCTTAACCAACTGGGCAGTTGCTACGGGCAAACTCCTTGGCGTTTTAACATTTTATACCACCATGTTACTGCCCCTGCTCTTCTGCGAGGCGATCGCCCTAAGTTCATCAACCCCACCCGTACCACCCGGCGTCCTGCTGTTAGGACACGGCGGCTTAATCTTACTAGCAGCCGGAGTATTGTCCCTCGGAATGTTTATTTCCTCCCTCACAGACAGCACAATTTTATCAGCCATCCTTACCTTCGCTCTAGTATTATTTCTGTGGGTGATCGACGCAGCCGCCGTCGGTATCGGTGGCCCCTTCGGAGCAGCATTAGGACAACTTTCGCTGTTAACACATTACACCAATCTTGTCAAGGGAGTTTTCGATACCAGCAGCTTAATTATGTTTGCCAGTTACATCATTTTAGGAGTATTTCTGACCGCCCAGTCGATCGATGCCTTGCGTTATCAGCGTTCTTAAACAACGAAGGGAGAGAGGGAGAGTGGGTGAGTGGGAGAATTGCCCAATTACCAATTACCAATTACCAATTACCAATTACCAATTACCAATTACCAATTAATGTTAGTTATTCCACTAATTGCTTAAAACAATGAGATTTATCAATCCCAAAATCGACTTTGCGTTCAAAAAAATATTCGGTTCCAGCGACAGCAAAGACATCCTGATTAATTTTTTAAACGCCATCCTTTATGAAGCACAACCGGTCATCGAAGACTTAGAAATAATCGACTCCCAACCAGGAAATCAAGCTTTCGGAGTCCAAGACACACAGCTAGATGTCAAAGCCACAATTAACGGCGGCAGAATCGCCCTCGTGGAAATCCAACTGATTAACGTGCCTTCCTTCGGGAACAGAGTTTTGTACAACGCAGCCAAAAGCTACAGCCTGCAATTAACAGGAGAAGAACGCTACGAAAGACTAAAAACAGTAATTTCCTTAAAAATTGCCGACTTTGAAATGTTTGAAAATCAGCCAGAATTTATGTCTAGGTTTGTTTTCAAAGAAAAAGATCAACAGTTTGACTGTCCAGATACTGAAATAGAATTAGTATTTATTGAACTGCCAAAATTTTGCAAAGAATTAGCACAATTAGAAACAGCCACTGACCAATGGATTTACTTTCTCAAAAACACGAATACTCTGGAGACAATACCAGAAACACTGAGTACAGTTCCCGAAATTAATAAAGCTTTTAAAATTGTCAGCGAGGACAACTTCACTCAGGCAGAATTAACCCAATTGCAGAACCAAGAACTGTGGATTCAAGAGCAGCAAATTGCTATAGATGTAGCAAGAGACCAAGTGACAAAAACTGCTCAACTTTCCTTAATATTGCGTCAACTCGTGCGGCGTTTAGGCACAATCCAACCAGAAACAGAAAACTGTATTCGTCAATTAGGTCTACAGGAATTAGAAGAATTAGGAGATGCCGTGCTAGATTTCAACCATCCGTCAGATTTGACAGCATGGTTGCAGGCTAATTCGATATAGAATAATATTCTCGAACCGGAATTTTGTTACCCAATATTTACCTTATGAAAATTAGCAAAACAAATTGGAAATACGTTTTTTGGCTGGGCCCTCTCCTCACAGCAGCCGGGTTAACAGCAAGACTCCTATCAGCAGCATGGGAACCCCTGACAGTTGGTTTAGTTATTGCCGGAGTAGTGACGATCGCACTTTGGCTGCTATCTTTGACTTACGAACAAGGCTTTTGGCGGCAGCGTTCCACTCAAGCCAGTACCAACGCCCTGATTGCTACCCTCGCCGTCTTTCTGATTCTCGGGGTAATTAACTTCATCGCCTTTCGCTATCCCGTCCGCATCGACTTAACCGAAAGCAAACAATTTACCCTCGCCCCCCAGACGCAACAAATACTGCGAAACCTGCAACAAACAGTCAAAGTTTTGGTGTTTGACCCCACCCAAAATCCCCAAATCAAAGAATTGCTGCAAAGCTACAAACGCGAGGGAGGCGAAAAGTTCCAATTCGAGTTTGTAGACCCGCTGTCCCAACCGGGAAAAGCCCGGGAATTTAGCATTACCAGTATCGGAGAAATCTACCTACAATCCGGTGACAAAAAACAGGTACTCCAAAAAGGCGGTACTGCTTTTGGTAGCGACCCAAATCAAGGACTTTCTGAAATAAAACTTACCAATGGCTTAGAAGAAATACTGAGTACCCGCAATCCCACCGTTTACTTTTTGCAAGGAAAAGGAGAACGCCCGATAAAGGAAGGTCAAGGCGGAATTCAGCAAGCTGAAAAAGCCCTGAAAGACAAATACTATAATGCCAAAACGCTAAATTTGGCAGAAAGCAAACAAATACCAGAAGATGCAGATACTTTAATTATGGCTGGGCTGGAAAAACCGTTTTCAGATCCAGAAGTTAAAGCACTTCAAGCTTATCTCGATCGCGGCGGCAGTTTATTCTTAATGGTAGACCCGGGAATTAATACGGGATTGGACAAAATCCTGCAAGAATGGGGCGTAAAACTAGACAATCGTTTGGCCATTGATGCTTCGGGCGGTGGTCAAAGATTCGGGCTCGGCCCCACGGTTCCCACAGTCAGGCGCTACGGCGAACATCCAATTACTCAAAGTTTTGGTGCTGGTATTTCTTTTTATCCCTTTGCTCGTGCTTTGGAAGTCACTAAGGTAGAAGGGATAGAGGAAAAACCGCTGATTTGGACGAGTCAGGAAAGTTGGGCGGAAAGCGATTTGACGACTAAGAAATTGGAGTTCGATCCAAAGACCGATCGACAAGGCCCGTTATTATTAGGTGTAGCTTTAGTGCGATCGGTCTCTGACAGCACTCCACTAAATCCCTCACCCTCACCCTCACCCACATCCGTCACGCCTTCACCCCAAGCATCCCCGAAAACTTCACCATCACCGAAAACTTCGCCATCACCCACAACTTCGCCATCACCCACAACTTCACCATCACCAACAACTTCACCATCCCCAACAACTTCGCCATCGCCGAAAACTTCACCATCACCAACAACTTCCCCATCACCAACAACTTCCCCATCACCAACAACTTCCCCATCACCAACAACTTCGCCGACAGCTTCGCCATCACCAACAACTTCCCCGACAGCTTCCCCAATCAGCTACTCGGTGATTGTTTCCCAAGAAGCTACGCCTCCAGCATTACCGACGACTTCGCCAACACCCGCAGCATCTCCCACACCGACACCAGAAAGTTCGCCAACACCAGAAACATCTCCCACAGCATCTCCCAGTCCAAAGTCAACTCCTTCTGCACCTTCAACTCCTAGAAAAACAGCGCGAATGGTAGTGATGGGTACATCTCAGTTTGTGACTAACGGTTGGTTTGACCAACAACTCAATAGCGACGTGTTTCTCAACTCGGTCAGTTGGTTGAGTAAACCAGACCAACAAAGCTTTTCTATCAGTCCGAAAAAAGCTACCAATCGTCGCATTAACATGACTACTATCCAAGTAGGATTGCTGGTTTTAGGTTGGCTAATTTGGCCTTTACTCGGACTAGGAATTGGCGGCGCTATTTGGTGGAAGAGAAGATAAGTTAGTTGTCAGTTGTCTGTTGATTGTTGTCAGTTGTCTGTTGATTGTTGTCAGTTGTTATTGATAACAGATTCCCAATGCCCAATTCCCAATGCCCAATTCTCAATGCCCAATGCCCAATGCCCAATGCCTAATTCCCAATTATTATGAAATTGCAGAAGAATACATTCATATTGATAGCCGTCGCGCTAAGCATGATTGGGTTAGTTTCGTTGTTCGAGATGCAAGTCTCTCCGCAGCAGGAGGCGGCTAAGGATGAAAAACAAAAGATTTTTACTTTCAAGTCCGATCGCGTACAATTCTTTACAGTCAAAACTCCCGAAAACATCTTGACTTTTGAAAGAGTTTATGCTACGAAAGGAGGGCATTCTAACTGGGAAATGAAATTGCCAGTGCAAGCACACGCGAGTCAGGCATCGGTGGATTTTTTGTTAGACAGGCTAGCCACAGGAAAGAGCGATCGTACGATTAATATTACTGCCGCTCAACTGCCAGAATTCGGTCTCGACCAACCCCAAGCGACAGTTACAGTCAAGCTAGACAACCAAGAAACTCACCGCCTAGTCTTAGGCAAAACAGACTTTAGCGGCCGCTTCTTGTACGCTCAAGCCAACCCGCCGGAAGCGCCACCTCAAAACTCAGCCGAAAATTTGCCTGTGCTTTTAGTGCCTTTTGACTTTAAAAATGCTGTCCAGCGACCTTTGTCAGAATGGAAAAAAGCAGAAGCACCAAAAACAGAGAAACCGCAAAAACCCTCTCCCACGCCAAGTCCTGAGAATCAATAGATGAAATTGGATAAAATGGGGTATGGGATACCGGGGCTTTGGAGTTCGATCGGGCTGAGTTCTCAAGTAAAATTTAAACAACAAACTTGAAAACCTGTTGGTTCAAGCATTCCTCGCCTAAAATACAAGAAAGTTTAAGTTTAAACTGTATTAAAATAGCGTGCATTACCCCAGGAACGGGCGACTATGTTTCAGACAGCACTCAACCAAGGTACGACAGCAACGGATACAGCGCTTGACGTTGAACTCCGCAAGGTCTTCAAGGTATTTAACGGCGAAACCGCAGTTCGTGGCGTTGACCTCAGCATTCGCCAAGGAGAATTTTTTAGCATTCTCGGGCCGAGTGGCTGCGGTAAGACTACGACGCTGCGGTTAATCGCTGGTTTCGAGACTCCCTCGGCGGGCGAATTGATGATTCGCGGTCAGTCGATGACCAACACTCCGGCTTACCGCCGTCCAGTAAATACTGTGTTTCAAAGCTATGCTTTGTTCGGACATATGAATGTTTGGGACAATATCGCTTTTGGATTGCGGATTAAAAAGCTGGGGAAAGCGGAAATTGAAGAACGGGTGCGGGAAGTTTTGCAATTGGTGAAAATGGAATCTTTCGCCAATAGGTTTCCCGGTCAAATGTCTGGTGGCCAGCAGCAGCGGGTGGCCTTGGCGAGAGCTCTGGTAAATCGACCGGCGGTTCTGCTGTTGGACGAGCCCCTGGGTGCTCTGGATTTGAAGTTGCGGAAGCAGATGCAGTTGGAATTGTCGAATTTGCATCAAGAATTGGGTTTGACTTTTGTGATGGTGACTCACGACCAAGAAGAGGCGATGAGTCTTTCTAACCGGATTGCGGTGATGCACGAGGGCAGGATTGAGCAAATTGGCTCTCCTGAAGAGATTTATGAGTGCCCGCAGACGGCTTTTGTGGCGGATTTTATTGGGGATACGAATTTGTTTTCTGGTACGGTGGAGTCGATCGACCGATCGACTCTCACAGTCCGCACATCCGCCAATCTGAAAATCATCGTTCAGCAATCGGATATGTGGAGTGGTGTCATCGGCGATTCTGTGGTAGTTAGCGTCCGGCCCGAAAAAGTATATTTGAATCTCTACCAGCCGGAAGTTTCGGTCAACTGTTTTGAAGGCCGACTCAAAAATATTATGTACATGGGTACCCACGTTCATTACGTGGTTGAGTTGTCGTCGGGCGATAAAATTACCGTGCGCCAGCCAAATACCGGCGGCTCTTTCCCAGAACCGCATACGCCGATTTATGCTTACTGGGGGACTACTGATTGTCTCGCTTTGGGCGATCGAAAATAATTACGAAGGAAGAAGGAAGAAGGAAAAAAATAATTCAGCCTTTTTCAATTACCGATTCCCAATTACCAATTACCAATTACCAATTACCAATTACCAATTCTCAATTCCCAATCCCCAAATCTAAAATCTAAAATAGAACTGTGCCTCCAACTAATCTACCAATTTCCAGGTTTTGCAGGGCTAATTCTACACGTCGTCAGTTTCTCAAAAATTCGGCGGCGACAATCTCCGGCTTAACTCTTTCGAGTTGTGGCTGGCGACTTGCAGACGTACAATCTGCCCCTCCCGTCAAAGGTGCTGCCGACCAACTTTTCATCTACACTTGGGCCGGCTATACCGATAAAGCTTTGCTCGATCGCTTTGCCGAAAAAACGGGCATCCGTGTAGTGGCGGACGTATTTAGCTCCAACGAGGAGATGCTGGCTAGAGTGCAAGCTGGTGGCGGCCGAGCCTACAGCATCATTTACCCGTCTGACTACATGGTGGTTCAGATGGCCGAACTGGGGCTGTTGAGCCAATTAGACCACTCGATTTTAGGCGGACTCGATCGACTCAAAAAGCAGTTCCAAAACCCTGTCTATGACCCCGGAAACCGCTACAGTGTAGCTTTGGCTTGGGGAACCACAGGCTTAATTTACAACAGCGAACAGCTCAAAGAAGCTCCGACCGATTGGGACTATTTGTGGAAACACAAAAAGGAATTAGCAAGGCGAATGACGCTCGCCAGTGATGTTCGAGAAGTCATGGGCGCTGCGTTGCGGATGCTGGGCTATTCTCTGAATTCTACGAACCCAGAGCAAGTTAAAAAAGCTTACGAAAAGTTGGTGGAACTCAAACCGTCGATCGCCTCTTTTACGACTGACGCTTGGCGGCCGCAAATTCTGACGGGGGATTTGAAGGTAGCAATGTGTTATTCTTCTGATGCTAATGAAGTAATTCCAGATAATGACAAATTGCGCTACGTCGTGCCAAGCAGCGGTTCTTCCCTGTGGACTGACACTTTAGTAATTCCTAAAGGTGCTCCCAATTCCGAAGCAGCTTATAAATGGATTAACTTTATGCTGCAACCAGATGTTGCTGCTTCTTTAGTAGAGCGACTGAGTTTTTCAACTCCTTCGGAAGATGCTTTTAGTTTATTGTCGCCGGAAGTTAGGGAAAATCCAATTCTTTTCCCCTCGGAAGCTATTTTGAAAAATTGCGAAGGTGTTGCTCCCGTAGGAAAATTTATAGACGTGTACGATCGTTATTGGACTAAGTTAACCAGCGGCTAATCTTAATTTTTGCCAGAAATTTCAAGTACACTTCGATTTACCGTGGGGTGGGGGCGGGTTTAGGAGACGATCGATTTTAGGCGATTATTGTTGGTGAACCCGCCCCGACAAATCACAACTCAAAACTCAAAACAATTATTTATGGCTGTTTCCACTCAAGATCCTCCTACTCCTCCTCCGAGTTCTCCCAAGGCTGAAACTATTTCTCCCTGGTCAGCGTGGACAGGCCCGCTGGTATTGCTCGGCCCTTCTGGCTTGTTCCTGATTTTATTATTAGTAATACCAACTCTGGTGATTTTTCAGCTTAGTTTGGTGCCGAATATTAAGCCGGGAGATTTGGTGAATCCTTCGGGAATCGGCAATTACCTGCGAGTGTTTGAACCGCTAAATTTGCAGGTGATGGGTCGATCGCTCTTTTTTGCAACGGGAACGACTATTCTGTGTTTGCTGCTAGGATTTCCCGTGGCTTACTGGATCGCCCTCAATGTCTCGCCCAAGTGGCGAAATTTGACGTTGTTAGGGTTTGTGTTGCCGCTGTGGACTTCTTCGCTGTTGCGATCGTATGCCTGGATTACAATTCTGCGTCCTACGGGGGTTCTCAACTCGCTCCTGGGACTTTTGGGCATTCCTCCTCTAGAATTGCTAAATCAAAGTTCCGCCGTTCTCATCGGCATGGCATACAGCTATTTGCCTTATATCGTGACAATTCTCTACGCTTCTCTGGAAAAGCTCGATCGCAGGTTGCTAGAAGCATCTCAGGATTTGGGAGCGAATCCGGTGGAAACTTTCTGGCAAGTGACAGTACCTCAAACGATGCCGGGAATTGCTGCGGGTTCTTTGCTGGTATTTATTAGCTGTTTGGGCGATTTTGTCGATCCCGAGTTGCTGGGCGGAGCTTCGAGCATGACGGCGGCTCGTTTAATTTACAATCAGTTTTTGGGCGCGACTCAAAATTGGGGGCTGGGATCGGCTCTGAGTATGGTATTAATTTTTGCAGTCAGTATCGGAATTGCACTTTTACTCAAATATGGCGATCGTAATGCAATCTAAGTTAGTTGACAGTTGACAGTTGACAGTTGACAGTTCCAATAACCAATAACCAATTACCAATTCCCCATTCCCCATTCCCCATTCCCATTACCTATTACCAATTTCCAAGATATGGAAAATAGTGCCGACAATCCACAGGAGGAAATTGAAGCCCATATGTACTTAAAACCTAAATTTAAGGTTTCTTGGCAGGTAATATTTGCCGTTTTGATGTTTTTTTATATGTACCTGCCCATCCTGGTACTCACATTTTACAGCTTTAACAAATCACGTTTTAGCGCCGGCTGGGAAGGATTTACTTTAGATTGGTACGTTAAATTATTTAGCGATACGCGGATTTTAATTGCCCTGAGAAACAGTTTAACAGTGGCTATTTGTGCAGTTGCAATCTCGGCTGTACTCGGCACTCTGATGGCCGTGGGTTTATCCCGCTACCGCTTTCCGGGCAAAAGCTTATATCAGGGAGTTTCCTATTTGCCGATTATTATTCCAGATATTGCCAGTGCTGTTGCGACTCTGGTATTTTTAGCAGCCCTGGCTATTCCGCTCAGTTTATGGACAATTGTAGCGGCTCACATTGTGTTTTGTTTGGCTTATATTGCTCTAGCTGTTTCTACGAGATTAGCAGACCTAAATCCGTCTTTAGAAGAAGCTGCTTTAGATTTAGGAGCTACACCTGTAGAGGCTTTTATTCAGGTTTTGTTGCCTCAATTATTACCAGGCATTGTTTCGGGTTGTTTGCTGGCTTTTGTCCTGAGTATGGACGATTTTTTGATTGCGAGTTTTACCGCAGGTAGCGGAACAACAACTTTGCCGATGGAAATTTTTAGCCGCATTCGGACTGGGGTGAAACCTGATATTAATGCTCTGAGCGTGCTGTTAATGGTAGGTTCGGGAGGATTGGCGTTTTTAGCAGAATATTTGCGCGGCCGGGGCGACCAAAAACGAGCTCATTAGGCATTATTCATTAGTCAGTAGTCATGAGTTGTTGGTCATTTGTTATTTTTGGGTTCTAATAACTAATAACCAATAATCAATAATATCAAATTCGGTGGCATCGGAATTCTAAAATCGAGTCAACATTCAACAATCACGGACTGTGAAACCGCAATTGATATAATTCATCTGCGTTAATCTGTGTTTATCTGCCTCTATCTGCGGTTAAAAAAATAGAATTTCTTAACCGCAGATGATAATTGATTGACGCTGATTCACGCAGAGGTCGAGAAGAGATATCTGAATAATTCCGATGCTAACAGATTTGATATGATGGGCTACCCAATGCCCAATTTACTATTTTGCTGGTAATTTCACTTTACTTGCCAAACCGAGTGCTTCCATCACTTGAATTGTCATCCAAGTAAAGTCAATTTCCCACCATGCCATTCCATGACGGGCAGAGTATTGATAAGCGTGGTGGTTGTTGTGCCAGCCTTCGCCGTAAGTCAAAACCGCAACCCACCAACAGTTAGTAGAACTATCTTTTGTTTCGTAGGTGCGGTAGCCAAATTTGTGAGTAGCGCTGTTGACAAACCATGTGCAGTGATAGACGAAAACTAAGCGTACAAATATTACCCAAACTACAAAAGGCCAGCCTGCTGCTAAGTAAAGCAAGACACCAAAGGCGATTTGAATTGGCAAAAAGTAATTTTGCAAAAACTGGTAAAAGGGGTCGCTCGAAATGTCTTTTGTGCAGCGGGGAATTTCAGCGTGAGCTGGACCTTTATATAGCATCCAACCCATGTGACTCCACCAAAAACCCTGCTGGGCATTGTGAGGGTCGAGATCGTTTTGGTCGGAGTGAGTGTGGTGCAAGCGGTGTAGCCCAACCCAATCAATTATGCCTCCTTGACAAGCGAGAGCTCCGCAAAAAGCGAGAAAGTATTCTACAAATTTGGGTGTCTGAAAGCTGCGGTGGGTAAGCAGCCGATGCCATCCGAGAGTTATTCCCAAACCGCCGGTTATCCAGTGCATGAATACTGTTAAACCAACGGCTGTCCAGTTGAAGTTACTCGGAAGTAGGGCGAACAGAGCGCCGATGTGAACTCCGCCTAAAGCAATAATGTGTGCCCAGTTGTATTGGAGTTTGTCTTGCGTTGCAATTGTCATTCTTTTTTTGATTTTTGATTAGATGCCGAGCTGGATTCACGCAGAATAGTTTGGATTTGGCAGTCAACTGTTTTGCTGCGCACTTGACCAAACTAATAAAAAATGAATGATAGATTTTGGGTGAGGATTGAAAAAGATTTACCGTTTTATTTTGAAATTAAAAATTTTGGTTGCTAAACAAAATTTTTTGTTTCCAAGTCTATTATAACTGATTATGGATTTGGTTGGGTCGATCGCACAAGATGATTCAATCTCGGTTCAACCCAACCAAAACCCGATCGCAAAACTGGCTAATTAGTCAGGAAAGCAGTTGGCACTGATTAATTGTTATTTGTTGTTCTAACTGCCAATAACCAATGCCCAATGCTATAAAGGCCCAATGCCCAACTCGCTATTTTTCTGCTAATTTGACTTTGGTTGCCAAACCCAGTGTTTGCAGGAGTTGAATTGTCATCCAGGTTATGTCAATTTCCCACCATTGGAGACCGTGGCGAGCGGAGTATTGAAAGGCATGGTGGTTATTGTGCCAGCCTTCGCCGTAGGTGAGTACAGCTACCCACCAGCAGTTTGTGGATCGATCGCCCGACTCGTAGGTGCGATATCCGAATTTGTGGGTAGCGCTGTTGACCAGCCAAGTGCAGTGGAATACCACTACAATCCGCATAAATACGCCCCAAGCCACGAAAGACCAGCCACCTAATAGATAGATCAGGAGACCGAAGACTATTTGGATCGGGATAAAATATGCTTGGAGAAACTTGTATACTGGATCGTCGCTAATGTCTTTTGTAAAGCGGGGGATTTCAGCTCTGATCGGTATATCCGAGAGCATCCAACCCATGTGGCTCCACCAGAAGCCTTGATTGGAATCGTGGGGATCTTTTTCGGTGTCAGAATGTACATGGTGTAACCGATGCATTCCTACCCATTCAATGGGGCCGCCTTCACAGCAAAGTGTGCCGCACAAAACTAGGAAATATTCCAGCCATTTGGGTGTTTGAAAACTGCGGTGGGTGACGAGACGGTGAAATCCGAGAGTAATTCCTAGGCCACCTGTTACCCAGTGCAGGAATACAGCGAAGCCGACGGCAGACCAGCTAAAGTTAGCGGGTAGGAGAGCAAATAAAGCACCGATATGGAGAAAAGCCATAAAGCCTATGACAGGCCAATCAGTAGAAGTTTTTTTGGAAGTTGCGATCGTCATGAAGATATTATGTTTACAAAGTAAGGGCCGCATCTACGCGATAGTCAGCAGCGCCCACATGAATGGTGAGCGAGGTATAGATGAATAGCGTTTCACGGCTACAGGAAGCAGAACAGGCACTCTTTCAGATTTTTTCTGGTATTGACGCGACAGTCAAGCAAAATCTTCAACGAGTCTTAAAAGCTTTTCGCAGCCACCGGGTTGGAGTCCACCATTTTGCAGGGGTTACGGGTTACGGCCACGATGATTTGGGTCGGGAAACTTTGGACGGGGTGTTTGCCGAAGTGGTAGGGGCAGAGGCGGCTGCTGTGCGGGTACAGTTTGTTTCGGGTACTCACGCGATCGCCTGTGCTCTTTTTGGCATTCTGCGTCCTGGTGACGAAATGTTGGCAGTGGCTGGTTCTCCCTACGATACTTTAGAAGAAGTGATCGGCTTGCGCGGGCAAGGTCAAGGTTCACTAATTGAGTTTGGCATTACCTACCGCGAGTTACCTCTAACTCGCGAGGGAAGTGTGGATTGGCAGGCACTGAGCTCTGCTATTTCAGCAAAAACTCGCCTGGTTTTTATCCAGCGCTCTTGCGGTTATTCTTGGCGATCGAGTCTGTCTATTTCTGAGATTAAAAAAATCGTCACAATAGTCAAACATCAGAATCCTAACACAATTTGCTTTGTTGATAATTGTTACGGAGAATTTGTTGAGGATTGTGAACCTACTGCTGTGGGTGCGGATTTGATGGCTGGTTCTTTGATCAAAAATCCGGGTGGTACGATCGTCCCTACTGGCGGTTACGTGGCCGGGCGGGCCGATTTGGTAGAGGCGGCAACTTGTCGCTTGACGGCGCCGGGAATTGGCAGCAGCGGAGGCGCAACTTTTGATTTAAATCGCTTGCTGTTTCAGGGTTTGTTTTTGGCCCCTGGGTTTGTGGGGGAGGCGATCAAGGGCAATCATTTGACGGCTTATGTTTTTTATAAGTTGGGTTATCGAGTTAATCCGATTCCTTTGGCGAGGCGCAGGGATGTGATTCAGGCGATCGAATTCGGCTGTCCTGATAAGTTAATTGCTTTTTGTAAGGCGGTGCAACAAAATTCCCCGGTTGGTTCTTATTTAGACCCGATCCCAGCTCCGATGCACGGCTATGAAAGTAAGTTGGTGATGGCTGGAGGTACTTTTATTGATGGGAGTACGTCGGAGTTTTCGGCTGACGGGCCGCTGCGAGAACCCTATGTGGCTTTTTGTCAAGGGGGAACTCATTGGACTCATGTGTCGATCGCCCTGGAAGCTGCGATCGAGGCCGTGGGCCCAGCCAATAAAGCGACTAATCACTAATTACCAGACTCGGATTTGTGGCTAATCGACCATCTTCCATGTAGATAATTCGATCGGCAATATCGAGAATGCGGTTGTCATGCGTGACTAGCAAAATCGTGCAACCTTGTTCTTTTGCTAGTCTTTGCATAATTTCTACGACATCTCGCCCGGATTTTTTGTCTAAAGCGGCGGTTGGTTCGTCCGCTAAGACTATTTTAGGGTGGCTGACTAACGCCCGGGCGATCGCCACCCTTTGTTTTTGTCCTCCCGACAAATTTTCGGGATAATAATTAGCCCGTTCTCCCAAACCAACCGCTTCTAACATTTTTATTGACAAAGCATCCATATTCTGATTTAGCATTTCCTTGTGCAATTCCAAAGACATTCGCACATTTTGCTTGGCTGTCAAGAATGTCATCAAGTTATGTGCTTGAAAAATATAACCAATTTGCTTTCTGAGTTTAGTTAACTGAGTTTTACTAGCGCCGCGTATTTCTTGCCCGAGAATTTTCAGACTGCCTTCTTGAGCCGAACGCAGGCCGCCTAACATCGTCAATAAAGTTGTTTTCCCCGAACCCGAGGGCCCCGTCATAATGACTATTTCGCCTGGGTTGATATCGAGATTTATATCGAATAAGGCTTGTTTTTTGAGTGCGCCTTGACCGAAGTAATGGTTGAGGTTTTGGACTGAAATTACTGCTTCGGTTGCGGTAGTTGAGTTAGTTGATGAATTTAGGGTTTGCATGATAATTATTTTGGTTTTTTTGACCGCAGATGCAGGCCGATTGACGCTGATTAACGCAGATTAGAAGATGTCTGCGGGGTCTGCTGATTGGAGTTTGCGGAGGGCGAGGGCGCCGGAACCGGTACACATCACGATCGTCAAAGTCAATACTACAGTCGCTCGATTTGTGGTCATTGCAATTGGCAGCAATGTAGCAGATTGCGCTAAGGAATACAGCCCATTCGCTAAAATAATTCCCGGTATAAAACCCAATACAGCTAATAGCAGAGCTTCTTGAACCAAGACTCCGACTAAATAGCGATCGCTATATCCCATTGCTTTTAAAGTCGCGTATTCTGCCAAGTGATCGGAAACGTCGGAATAAAGAATTTGGTAAACGATAATCAAACCCACAATGAATCCGATGATTGTACCGAATCCAAAAATAAAGCCGATCGGAGTAGCATTTCCCCAATAAGCTTTTTCGATTTCGGCAAATTCTGCCAAGGTCAAAACTTTGACATCATCTGGTAATATAGTTTTGAGCATTGACTGGACTTTTTTGATGTCAGCACCGGGTTTGAGGTTGATTAAGCCGACATCAATTTCGTCTGGTTTGCGATCGGGAAACAAGTTCATGAATGTAGAATCGCTGGCAATGACATTGCCGTCAGCTACGAAGGAAGTACCGAGAGTAAAGACTCCTCCTACTTGGATATTGCGTTTGTTGAGTTCAGTTTCTAGGGTAGATTGTTTGTTAAAAATATTCGCAATTTCACCATATTCAGGTCGAGAAGCTTGGTCAAACAACACCTGATTAAACATTTGAATCTGAGGCAAGTTTTGATTCACATCAGGCAGATTAAATGTGATATTTCCGGGATCAATGCCAAAAATTAAAATCCCTCTCGTAGTGCGGTTTGTAGGATTTCGCCACTGTCCCATACCAATATATAAGGAAGTCACAGACTTGACTCCTTCCACTCCTTGCGCTTGGTAAAGTCGCTCTCTGCTGAACTGTTTTACCGCAGCAAAAGTTTCAAATTGAGGATTGATTAAAACTAAATCTGTCTGTAAACTTTGGTGCGGCTTAACGGCTGAATCGAATAGTGCATCTTGAAATCCCAGTTGCACGAAAATCAGAATATCTGCAAAGGCAATTCCTGCTATAGCAACAGCAAGACGAGTTTTTTCTCTAGTTACTTGCAACCATGCAAGAGGTGTTTTGCGAAACATAAGCTTTGGGAATGGGGAATTGGGAATGGGGAATTGGGTATTGCTTTGTTAATTTTAAATCGCTATATTTGCGAGTTTACTCAGCATTGCTGAGCGCTTTAATATCAGATTGCATAATTAAGTTAATATTACGCGAAATCTTTTCAATTTCCCAATCCCACCACCGAATTTCTAATAGCTGTGCAACTTCAGCATCACTAAAACGCTGTTTGATGAAACTTGCGGGATTTCCTCCGACAACGGTGTAAGCGGGAATGTTTTTTACTACAACAGATTTAGCGGCAATAATCGCACCGTCGCCGATTTTGACTCCTGGCATAATCGCGGATTCATAGCCGATCCAAACGTCATTGCCAATCACGGTATCGCCTTTACTTGGCAGTTCGATTAATAGATTCATCGCTGTTTCCCAACCGTTGCCAAAGATGGGAAAAGGATAGGTAGAAATGCCGTCGAGTTTGTGGTTTGCACCGTTCATGATAAATTTGACGTTGGTGGCGATCGCACAAAATTTACCAATAATTAATTTCTCACTCCCGTAATGGTAAAGTACGTTTCTCTCGAAGTTTTCTGGCTCGATTGGATCGTCGTAATATGAGTAATCGCCGATAATAATTTTAGGCGATTTAATCAAGTTTTTGAGAAAGCAAACCCGGCGCTGGTTTGCGATCGGATAAGCTCGATTCGGATCTGGCCCAATTTCTGTCATAACTTTCAATCCTCAAAGGTTCGTAGTCAGGATTTTAGTCTTGTTTAATCGCTACTTGTACCTGCAAATTTGTCAATCCCGCAACTTGTTTGCTAGCTTCAGGATTCAGGTGGATTTTTACCTCGACAACTCTACTATCCAAGTTTTCTCCGGGTTTGTTACTAAACACATTTTGTTTACTAACTTTTAAAGCAATCTCTTTGACTTTTCCTTGCAACTCTCCTGAAAATGCTTGGCTAATAACCGTTGCTTTTTGTCCCAGCTTAATTTTGGTGATGTCGGTTTGATAAACTTCGGCAACAACTACCATTTGCTCGGTTTTCCCTAAGTCTGCAATACCGTTATCGCTAATTTTTTCACCAGCGCGAGTATGGATTTTGAGGACTTTTCCGGGATTTGGTGTGCGAATAGAAGCTTGATTTAATTCGGTTTGGGCGCGCTTCACTTGGGCGATCGCACTTTTGACTTCAGCTTCGGCAGCTTGCACATCTACGGGCCGCACTTCGGCTATTTTGTCAAGGGTTGCTTTCGCTTCTTCAAGTTGTTCGCTACCAGTTGCTTGAATGCGTTTGAGTGTTGCTTCTGCTTCGTTAACCTGCTGGATTGATGTCCTGTTAATCCGAGTTAGATTTGCTTCTGCTTCGTTAATTTGCTGTTTGGCTGTACCATTAATGCGATCGAGGTTTGCTTGCGCTTCTTCTAGTTGCTGCTTTGCCGTATTGTTAATCCGGCCCAGATTGGCTTGTGCTTCTTTGACTTGCTGGCGGCTGGTTTCTAATGTCAGCCGCTTAGTATCTCTTACCGATTGAGAAATTGCACCTTCACCCGCAAGTTGTTCGTGCCGCAAGTCTTCAGCTTTAGCATTACTAGACTCGGCTTCTAACTTGTTAATTGCTGCTATTTGTGCTGTTTTTTCTCCTTGCCATTGTGCCGCTATCCGGCTAATTGTTGCCTGTTGTGCTTTCCTCTCGCCTTGCCATTGCGCCGTGATTCGGTTGATAGTTGCCTCCTGTGCGCTTCTGTCGCCTTGCCATTGCGCTTGCAGGCGATCGACTATTGCTTCCTGTACAGTGATATTGCCTTGCTGTTCAGCTTTTAGCTTGCCAATTGTGGCGACTTGGGCGGCAATTTCTCCCGACTTTGCACCAGCTTTTACTTGTGCTAAACTGGCTCTAGCAACTTTGACTTTCTCTTGGGTTTCTTCTAAAACAGATTTTAGCCGATCGCGCGCATCCAATATTGCAATCACTTGCCCTGCTTTCACGCGATCGCCCTCTTTGACTAAAAGCTGGGAAATGCGATCGCCATCTAAACTTTGCGACACTCCCAAGCGAATCACTTCCCCTAGCGGTTCCAATCTTCCCAGTGCCGTTATTTTCCTAACCGGCGGTGTTTCTGCTAGCAAAGGTTCAGTATTTTTCGCCAACGGTGCAAACTGAGAAATCCCGTAAAAAGTTGTACCGACGCTTATAGTAGCGCCAGCAATTACTAATCCCATTAGCAATCGATTTTTAGGTTTAATCAAAGATTGAAAGTTCATACTTATCCTCAACTTGCAGCTATTTTTTGTCTAAATAAGCGAGTAATATTTCTTTTAATACATTCGCTTGTTCTGTAAAAGATATCCTTTCGCCTTGATAAAATCTTCTTGCCACCAAACCGTCAATATAACAAATGACAAATTTAGCGAGCGCTGGATCGGAGATACCCAGGTAGCAAATTAGTGCCTCTTCATAACGCTTTCCTGCTAGCTGGAGTGCTTGATTGCTGTCAATCTCTTGGCGAGTCTTGTGGTGGCAAAACTCGAAGGTAATTAACAGATTCTTCAGCATATAATCTTCAATTCCGCTGAGATAATTCATCAGCTTTTCAACTTTTTCTCCGAGAGTTGGTGGATTTCCCAACTCAGCCAGTGCTTCTTCTTTTGTATCTTCATAGCTCAAATATACAATTAACTGCTCGAACAAACTTTCTTTACTCGGGAAATAGTGGTAAAGGGTTCCTGTAGAAACTCCGATTTCCGAGGCAATTTCCCGCATTGTTACTGAGGAGTAACCTTTTTCGGAAAATATATCAAAGCATTTGTTGATTAATTCTTTACGGTATTGATCGCGATCGACTATTTTGGGCATGGGTGAATAGATTTTAGATTTTAGATTACCTAAAGTCTAAAATTTATTGGTTCGATAATCCTATATCGAACAGTCGATATAGTATAACTGACGACAAAAATGACTTTTTTTGAGTTTGTGACAGGTTTTGTATATATCGAACGATCGTTATATTTAATAAATCACAGAGAAGTAGATTTTGTCAAGGGGTCGGGAGATTTTTTTTGGTCGATCGCGCAGCCCGCCCCTACGGGGGCTGCGCCAACGGAGAGGATCGCCCTGCCAGAAATGAGACAAAATGGTAAAAGCCAACATCCGTCCGCCTTTGGAAGCGGTAGAAAATGCCAAATTAAGATTAAAGAAGCGATCGAAGTGAGATAATTCATGAGAGTACGAACCTACGAAATCGGCGATACCAAACAAATTGTCAAACTGTTTTACGACACGGTGCACGAAGTAAATATTCGGGACTACACAAAAGCACAAGTAGATGCTTGGGCACCAGCAGATATCGACATCGAAAGTTGGACTAAAAGTTTAAGCAGTAAATTTACTTTCGTAGCAGAAGAGGGCGAGACAATTGTAGGTTTTGGGCAATTAGAAGGAAACGGCCATATCGATTGCTTTTACTGTCATAAAGATTTTCAAAGACAAGGAATTGGCAGGATAATTTTAGAACAAATTGATGCAAAAGCCAGAAATTCAGGAATTAAAAAGTTATTTACAGAAGCAAGTATTACAGCTAAAGCTTTTTTTGAAAGCTACGGATTTATGGTGGTTAAAAAGCAAGAAGTAGAACGGAGAGGACAAAAATTTATCAACTTTGCAATGGAAAAAATTATCTCCCCGTAGGGACACGGCAGTGCCGTGTCCCTACACTTCACAAACCTGGAATACGCTGTAAGATGTAAAATTAGATCGAAAAGTTTTGTGAAGGAGTGTGATCGTGACAGAAGCTACAAATGTTCTGGGTACAAAATTAGAAACTTGCTGCACGTCGCCCATGACGGGCTATTATCGTGACGGCAAATGTAATACAGGCGGTGGCGACTTGGGGGCTCACATTGTTTGCGCTCAACTGACGGAAGAGTTTTTGCAATTCACCAAGTCGAACGGAAATGATTTGAGCACTCCCGTACCCGAGTTTCAATTCCCCGGTTTGAAACCAGGAGATTGTTGGTGTTTGTGCGCGTCTCGGTGGAAGGAAGCAATGGATGCTGGATGCGCGCCACCTGTGGTTTTGACCGCTACTCACGCCTTAACTTTGGAGTATGTTTCATTGGGTGAATTGAAGCAGCACGCTGCTGATTTGTAGGGAGGAATGTGCGATCGCTTTTAGTCACTAAGGGCGATCGCACTTTTCTGATGAATACCAAATTTATCATCATTTGCGACTGAAGTATTTAAGGATGATCAGTGACCTTATAAAATTTTATGATTTAGTTGTTGCTCCCCACTTACAAATGGACTCTGGCTTGAGAGGACAAGTTTTGGGAGCCGGATTTCCGCTGAGGGAAAGTGCAGTCAGTTTAGTCAAAGATTTTAGGGATTTGATGTCACTGATTTGATTTTCGCTGAGATTGAGTTCAGTTACTTTAGTCAAAGATTGTAAGAGCTTGACATCGCTGATTTTATTGTTGTTGAGGTATAGCCAATTCAGCTTAGTCAAAGATGGCAAAGGTGTGATATCACTAATTTGATTGAATCCGAGGTAAAGCCAAGTTAGATTAGTCAAGGATTCCAGCGGTTTGATGTCACTGATTTGATTGCCGCCGAGGTTGAGACTCGTCAGTTGAGTCAAATATTTTAAGGGTTTGATATCGCTAATTTTATTGTTTTTGAGATCGAGTTCGGTGATACTCGACAGTTTTTGATTAGCCGCATCGCACTCAGTAGTTCCTACTGTCTTCAATAACACTTCAACAGTATTTTTGGCTTCAGGACTCAAAGAAGCCTTTTCGCGACACATTTGAGCAAATGTTTGTTCGCTACTGTTTCCCGGTTTCGCCTCAGAGGCTGACTCCGAAGGTTTACTTCCACATGATGCGAGGAGTGCACAACAAGCAAGTGCGATCGACCTTTGTAAATTCATCTGTTTCTGTGCAACTATAAATGTTATGATCTTGTACCTCTAATTTTCAGCAACTGCATACAACAAGGACACTACATTGCCATGTCCCTACAAAACATCTATTATAAACTCTGTTAATCAAATCACTCTGGCAACTTATACTGCTCGACAATGCGCTTCGCATATTCTGGCACATGAGCCTCCAATTTCTCAGGGTAATTGCGCTTCACATACAGATAATTACGAGTGAAATGAGAATCAATCGAAAACCGAGCATATTCCAAACCCTTCGGCCCAATTCTCTCAATAAACACTCCCATCAACTTCGCCGCCCACATTGGCAAAGTCACCCCTTTTTCATAAGCCGGAATGCTTTGCTGAACTGCCTCTTTTCTGTTACCCTTCGACATCACGGGCTGAGTATTTAGCTGATCCATTACCAAGTCTAACATCTCTTGCCCGGTGTCATTTCGCACCACAATCCATTGCCAGCCAAAAGGTGCTCCCATGTAGCCCACAACTAAATCTGCCAAGGAATTTACATAGTCAAAACAGCTCAAACAAGAAGGAGCAAAAACATCTTTCAATTCCTTCGTATTCAATCCGAAAAACGGCACTTTTTCGGTAGAACCATCTTCGTGCTTAAAGTGAACATTAAAGTCTTGCATAAACTCATAAGACACGACTGTTTCAGGAGAACGGCTAGTCGTATCTAAGAACTTTTGCAACCCAGCGCGACTGACATTATCTACGCAGGGAGTTCCCAAAACGTAGAGCTTCTCTAAACCAAGTTTTTTCTCGACAGTTCGCAAAGCTTGAATTTGACAGCCCACGCCAATTACTAATAGCCGCTTCATCCCAGATTTTTCGATTTGTTCCAATACTGAAAGGTTGGGAGAAAGAGTGGGTTTATTGACTTTTGCCGCGAGAATTTCTTCGCGAGTCGTAGCAATAATCGGCATCGGTTGAAAGCGGTCTTCCTGAGTATTTTGGACGCAAACAACGCCTTCTACAATGCCTTTTTCGAGCATTTCAATCGCAATTGTGCTGACAATTCCCGTCCACTGAGCGCCCTCAATTGGCTCTTTTTTCCGAGCCGCCATCATGTTTTGACTGACGCCGAAATACCAATCGTCTTGATTATCGAGATTGCGCGATCGCCCGTGAATCTCTGCTTCCAGTTCCGCAATATGCTGTGTTAAGAAAGCACAAGATTCCTTGACATAATGGATGTAATATGTATCGCACAAACCGCACTCACTGCAAAGTTCTTTAGCGGGGCGGCGGCTACCCGGTTTCATGGCTTTGGATTTTTGGTGCTTAGTAGAATCTATTGCGGTCATCTAAATTATTTATTTTATGCAGATATGGCTTTTACGAGAATATCATATCAAATCTGGTAGCATCGAAATTAATATTACCCAAAATTAGGACACGGCAGTGCCGTTTCCCTACAATTAATCGGGGTAGGGACACAGCACTGCCGTGTCCTCCGTTTATATCTGCTGTGTCCTCCGTTTATATCTGCCGTATCCTCCGTTTATATCATAAGGAGTATCACTCTCGATTAATCCGAATCAAATCCGTCAAAATATTATCCAAACTCCCATTAACTTGAATCCGGTCAATCTTCTCAGCAATCCGTTCCAAAACCTCCAATTCCTTCAAACGCAAAGCCACCGGATTATCCTCCATCACCTTCGCAGTATTCAACATACTCCGAGTAGCCGCCGTCTCTTCCCTACGCCTAACTACATTTGCTTGAGCCGATTTTTCCGCCTCCACAACTTTACTCAAAATAGCCTTGATTTCACCAGGTAAAATAATATCTTTGATACCTACAGAATCGACTTCAATACCATAATCTGTGGTTTTGGCGCGGATATATTCAGATATAGTGCGATCGATCGCACCTTTGCTCTCCAACAACCCATCCAGAGTCTGTTCCCCCACCGCACCGCGCAAAGCAAACTGCAATTCCTTGTACAAAAATCCCGTAATATCCGACAGACTATTTTTGGCCATCAGCGGATCTCGAATGCGATAACCAGCAGTCAAATTCAGGCGCAGAGGTACTTTATCCTTTGACAAAATATCTTGACCAGATACCTCGATATTTTGCAATCGCAAATCAATCGCTTCTGTTTGAAAAGAGCGTCCAAATTTCCACCAAGCATGAGTTCCTGGCGGCAATTGCGATTGAAACTCCTGGTTGATATATAATAGTCCAATGTGTTGTGCCGGAACTTCACAAAAGTGCAAATATTGGGTACAGGTTGATAGAGCTTCTGGGGAACCAGCCACCAACTCAGCTATTAAACGATGCTCTAAATTGACATCAGTATTGATATCAATTATTTCCACGTCAACACCTTGCCAAAATAGCTTGCGGCTTGTCGGTGGCAAAACAGCAATAACTTTCCCTCGATCGCGCACAATCGCAATTTGATGACCGAGTAATTGCACAAGTTCACAGTAAGCTGCTACAAAATCGGGATGTTTTTCAATTAGGACATTTTCTTGGGGAAATTCAGGATTAGGAATAACTCGGCTCAGATTACGAACTGTGACATCTTTATCCACAGACCAAAAAGCATATTCTCCCGATTCTAGAGCGCGCACAAAATTATTCTGCACGTATAGTAAACCTAGTTCATATTCGGAGATTTGAAACTTTTTCAGTCCTTGCAAAGCGAGCGATCGCACTTTTTGCACACACTCAATCGGCAATTCTAAATTCTCGTCTAAATTGAAGACATGAGATTCTACTTCAATAAAACCGCGCCAAAATGCCCGCAATTGATTCGGTAAAATACTTATCCAAGTTTGACCCAAACGAACTAAAGCTGTTTGATTGAATGCAGTTCTGACAATCGAAAGATGTTCTTGTAGTTCGGTTCCGTGGTTTCTTAGTAACAGTTCTAAGTTGTCAATCTTAGCTTCTGGCTGATTTAGATCGTAGCTTTTTAGGTTCCAATGGCTACCGAAATATGTGTATGTACCGGGGAGCAAAACTTTCTTAAAATCGCTGCGGTGATATAAGATTCCGATTTGATTAGGTTGAATATAAAAGGTTTTCCACATAGAAATTTCAATAGATAATTTTGGCAAGCGAAACCAGCGAGGCAGATTTAATTTAAACATCGATCGCCTTTTTGAATTTAGCTGTAATACTTATACTACAATAGTTTTTTTAACTCTGCAAGTGCAAGTGTTTACAGTTCAGATGCGGGCAAAAGCAGCTCCTAGACTGGATTAAGATGGTCACTACTTCTGCTAAATCACCCGTAGGTAATCTCGAAAAAGATCGTAATTCTCAAATATGCCGATCGCGCCACCAATCCAGAATCCCCGCAGGAAAACCAAATCTGGAAAAACGAAGGACATACTCAAATCAGGGAGAGATACAGTTGCGCGAGCTCCTCGACTGCTAACAAACACTTGCATCACAGAGTTGTAAAATAATGGACTCGAACCATCTTGGGATTTCTCCCGTACCATTTTTAGCTGGAAAGCTACCCGTACCCAGGGCCAGGGTTTTTAAGTACAGGATTTGAACCTGTTACCAATCGATTAACAGTCGATCGCTCTACCAATTGAGCTAACTTTTTGGGGCTGATACAGGACTCGAACCTGTGACGAATCGGTTAACAGCCGATCGCTCTACCAACTGAGCTAATCAAGCAATATAGTTGAAAGTACCTAGCGGTATACGCTCAAACCAAAGGTAGGCGCACCAGTCGGGTATCTAGAACCCAAACTATAGCTTTGTAACTTTTTCGCTATCCCGGTTTCAAGATAGCATATTCAGGATTTACGCACGTCAATGTCAGCAACAGGCTCTCCGGCCTATTCCACAAGAAAATAGAGTCTTTGTGGAATAGGCCGGAGAGCCTGTTCATAAAGGCTAATTGAGAATGGTGCAATATCTCAGTTACAGCCGCCAGATTAGGTAAAAACCTGGTTTCTTTGCTCAGAGTCTTCTTCATCATCATCCGACAAATTTGCCATTTCCTCAGCAACTAGCGTCTGAAAATCCTCTCCGCAGTGCACGTTCAGATGAATTGCAGCACTCAGAAAGTCTGCTATAATTTCAGCTTTTTGTCGATCGCTCAAATCAGGTAACTGAAGTTGATGGATTAAAGTAATCACATTTTGACACTCATTACCCAATTCAATAATTAACGTACTCAGCGTAGAATTAGTTAAAAAAATTGTTCGATTCCTAACTTGCATCTTTAGTTATATCAAATCCGTTTGCATCGGCATGATGTAAACGGAGGAGAGGAGACGGAGGACACGGCACTGCCGTGTCCCTACAATTGATCGCGGTAGGGACACGGCACTGCCGTGTCCTCTATATCATTCCGGCGCAGCCGGAATGATATAATCAGAGATTTAGTCTCACACCCATACAAAAAAGTAGAGACGCGATATCGCATCTCTACACGCATTCAAAGTAAAGTGCGCCTCAGCGCACCCTACAAATTAGCTGTTCTGGGGAACAGGAGCACTCGGCGTTCCTGAAAAAGTCGGCGCTACAGAATTACTTGGTGTAACACTCTTAGCCCGCTTCTTGATCAAGACAGGTTTGACGCTGTTTTCTCCACCAACTGGGGGATCTTCTTGTTGAGCGTAATCAGCACCCATCCAAGCCGGACGGCTTTGATCGAAGGCCATTTGTAAAGCAGCAGCCGCGATCGCGTGGGAGTCATACTCCTCAGACAACTGAGACACCAGAGGTAAGAAAGATGCCATCCGTTCGCCAGCCAAAGCTTCGCGAACTTTACCCTGCATCTTTTCCAACTGTCGCGATTCAATTTGCGCCCGTGTCGGAATGTTTCGTACTGTCAAGCTCGATCGCACGTGGCGTTCAATTAAGCGCAGTTTCCGGCGATCGACCGGTTGAATCAGCGTAATCGCTGTTCCTTCGCGACCAGCCCGGCCTGTGCGTCCGATCCGGTGAACGTAGCTTTCTACACTGTCGGGCAAATCGTAGTTAATCACGTGAGTCAAGTGATCCACGTCCAAACCCCGCGCCGCAATATCAGTCGCTACTACCCAGCGCACCTGACATTGGCGGAACCTGTGCAGCAAACGTTCCCGCTGTGCTTGGTTCAAATTACCGTGATATTCATCAACACTGTGACCTGCTGCTTGCAGTTGGCTGGTGAGTTCCGCCGCCGACTGCCGCGTCCGCACAAAAATCAGTGCAGATTCCGGGTCTTCCATTTCGAGAATTGGCTGCAAAGCTCTTGCCTTCGACCAACCACGGGGAATCATGTAAACGCCTTGGCTGATCCGCTTCGGCGTTGCTTTCGGCTGTTCTACGGTGACGTTAACTGGGTTACGCAAATGTCTCACAACCAATTTGCGAATGGAAGCTTCCATCGTCGCCGAGAAAAATGCCGTTTGACGGTCTTTTGGTGCAGCATCCAAGATTTTTTCCACATCTTGAATAAAGCCCATGCTCAGCATTTCGTCAGCTTCATCCAAAACTAGCCATTTTACCTTGTCTAGTTTCAGGCTGCCGCGGCTGAGCATATCTAATATGCGTCCGGGTGTACCGACAACGATATGAACGCCGCGCTTCAAACGCTGCATTTGGCGATCGATCGATTGACCGCCGTACACCGTCAGAACTTGCAGAGAGCGACCGACTTTTACCGGCCCATCGCTACTGATACCGCTCAAATCGCGAATGGCTTCAGTAACTTGCATCGCCAATTCGCGAGTCGGTGTCAGCACCAATGCTTGCACCGCAGTTAGATCTAAATCAATCCGCTCCAAGATGGGCAACGAGAATGCTGCCGTTTTGCCCGTTCCAGTTTGGGCTTGACCCACAACGTCGCGACCTGCTAGCAAGTGCGGAATTGCTTGTACTTGGATGGGAGTAGGTTCTGTAAAGCCTAGTGTTTCCAGATGGAGAACGAGTTCTTCCGAAAGACCCAAGCCTTCAAACAATAAATTCATTAATGCTCCTAATAACGAGTCTTAGCCTTCTAAGTCGCCCAACTCGGATGCGGATTTCTGCTCGGCGGCAGGAACTCATAAGAGTTCTGTATGGTGCTGCGCCTGCGCGCACCTTCTTAAATAGCAATCGAGTATAGGGCAGCTCCGTCGATGGTGACTAATTTTACCCATTCGACAGCCGTCTTTGATTTTGTGACATGACCTACACAAACCGTCAGCGGTGTGTTGTAAGCTTCCAACAGCCTTTAACAGGATATTGAACTTCCTTTGAGGTACTCGCCAGTTTTCCCTCTAGGGCATTTTATAGTGAGGATTATGACCAGCCCCACTTCACTACATAGTAGTGACACGTTTGTTAGTTCAGGCGCTATCCCGCAATCCGTCGCCTGCGGGATTCAACAGGGAATGCGGCGACCGTTACCGCCTATCCATCTCAACACTCTTTCGGTATACCGTTGTGGTGTAGGGCGGACGGCGAAGCAATCTCAAAATTATCCCCGCTTATTTCTGGCTTGTTATCATCATAACTCTTTACATTCAGAAACAAAACATTAAATTCGTTAAAATTTTCCGATCGTTCTGTAGAGATTACCCCACCCCGACGGGGAGGGTCGATTGCCAGAGAGGGGCTAAAAAAGTTTAGAACCCCTTTGCTACATATCCTTGCACAATTTCGTACTCACGTTTACTTTTTCTGCATAATCCGCTAATCATTTTTGGCTGGTGTCCGGTTTTGGTTCGCCGCACCGCCGATCGCGACAATTGCAGCAAGACTTATATTTGACCGTAGAGGTCGTAGACATCTGCACCAGTAATTTTCACAGATACGATCGAACCCAGCCGCGCTTCTCCTGTCACATAGACGAGTCCATCTACTTCTGGGGAAAACCGAGCGGATCTACCAATCAACTCGCCTGTCTCTGGTTGTTCTTGTTCTATCAGGACATCAACTACCTGACCGACAGACTCTTGATTCTTTTTCAATGATATAGGTTGTTGTGCCGCCATTACCGAATTGCGCCAAATTTCCATTGTTTCTGCTGGCAGTTGATTTGGCAAGCTGTAGGCTGGGGTGCCTTCTTCGGCAGAAAACGTGAATACTCCGACGTGATCGAATTCGTGGCGCTTGACAAATTCCAGCAAATGTGCTGCGTGTTCTTCGGTTTCGCCGGGAAAGCCAACAATAAAAGTTGTCCGCATGACGGCGCCAGGAATTGCTGCTTTGAGCCGATCGACTATGGCATCATTGATCCCAGCTTGAAAAGGCCGGTTCATCGCCCGCAGAACTTCGGGATGCGAATGTTGCAGCGGTAAATCCAGATAGGGCAAAACGTTGTGAGTTTCGCGGATGGCTGCGACAACTTGGGGAGTCAAACCTGTGGGATAGGCGTAGTGCATCCGAATCCAAGGTACATCTACTTCACCCAAAGCCCGAAGCAGTTCGGCTAGTCTGGGTTCGCCATAAATATCTTTGCCGTAGTTGGTGGTAATTTGAGAAATTAGGATAATTTCCTTTACCCCTTCCGATGCCAATTGCTTAGCTTCAGCGACAATAGACTCGATCGTGCGCGATCGTTGATTTCCGCGCAAATGCGGGATAATACAAAATGCACAGCGGTAGTCGCAGCCTTCAGCTATCCGCAGATAAGCGACACCTTCCGATGTTGTGCGATAGCGAGGAGTAGTTTCATCAGCGATGTAAGTTGGTTCACTAGAGACGAGAGAAACTCGATCGCCCTTTTCCACCCTTTCCATCACATCGACGATTTTATGATAATCGCCAGTGCCGACAATTGCGACGGCTTCGGGCAATTCATCCAGCAATTGCTGCTGAAAATGCTGTGCCATGCAGCCGGTGATGACTACTTTTTTATTAGCTTCGGCCAATTCTACCAGGGTGCGGACTGATTCTTCTCGCGCAGCTTGGATAAAACTGCAAGTATTGACGACGACGTAATCGGCTAATTCTTCATTAGAATCGACTTCATAGCCTGCTTGAGCCAGCAAGCCAATCATGTGTTCGGTGTCGATGCGATTTTTTTCGCAGCCGAGGTGAGTAAATGCGATCGTTGGCTTCGTTGCCATGCAGTAATATTTGCTGTTGCGCTATTTTTCAGAACGTTTTATGGTATCACACAATTTGACAACTTGCAAGGTGTCGGTGGATGCGATGGGCGAATTACGCACAAAAACCAAAGAAACCGGGTTTTTACGAGAATACTTCGTTGATTCTCTATAAATTTAAAAGAATACGCAGTCTTTCCTCTACCATCATTAATGTTGTTGAAGAAACTGCGCCCCACATTTCAAAAAGCCTTTCTATACTAATTGAACGTACATCTTCACATTTGATAAAGCTTCGTTGTCTCAGTCCTCCTTCTGGAGGGTTAACTTCAACGTGCCAGGGAATTCTCTTATCTTTAGATGTAATTGGCAACACAACGACTAATTCCGAAGCACCCTGATTGAATAAATCTACAGATACTATCAAACAGGGACGCTTGCCAGACTGCTCGCGTCCTCGTATCGGATTCAAGTCAATCAGCCATATATCACCGCGTGATGGTTTTGCTGCTGAGGTCATTCTAAACCATCCTCTAAAGTGATATCCCAGAGCGATCGTTCTTCAAGTTCTTCTTGCCAAGCTTCGGGGTTATTGCGTAAAGCGATGTAAGCTTGGTTTGCTGCTTCTAAAAACTGTTGTCTTCGGTATTGTTCGATGGCTTGTTCGAGAACTGCTTGGATTGATTTTCCAGAGCTTGCAGAGAGTTCTGCGAGGATTTTGTAAAATGTATTGGCGATCGTAACTGTAGAAGTTTGATTCATGTTAGTTTTTTACTTACCCCAACGTTACCGAACTATTATAACTCCTATTGAAAACATATTTTTCTTAAGCGACTCCATACAGAACCGATGTTTTGCCGTCTCAACAAAAATTTTACACCAATAATCCTATCCGTTCGTCTTGCGGGAAGATTGCACCTCGATTTTTTAGTTCATACTTTGCATTTTCATCAAGTCCGACATTGTTACCAAATCGAGCACTTTCTACTTTTGCAGTGCTCAGGTTTGTTGCCGTCAAATTAGCATTGCTTAAATTAGCATTGCTTAAATTAGCATTGCTTAAATTAGCATTGCTTAAATTAGCAT
>ENA-OFDP01000189-OFDP01000189.1-metagenomes-genome-assembly--contig:-NODE-189-length-29272-cov-25.766129_pt1 | contig 29272 bp, 25 predicted proteins | sample MGYA00153389_OFDP01 | MGnify analysis MGYA00153389
GTGGTGGCTCTTACGGCGGTCGTGGCGGTGGATATTATCCAGGTGGCGGCTTCTCGCCGTTCTTCTTTCTCCCATTCATCGGTGGCGGTGGCGGCGGCGGTTTATTCTCGCTGTTGATTCTGATTTCGGTGGGTGGATTTTTACTCAATACTTTCCGACGGGTAGCTGGTGGCGATAGTTTTGAAGGTGGTGATGTTTACAATCCTCAAGTGTCGATCGCTCAAATTCAAGTCGGTTTATTAGCGGATGCCCGTAGCGTTCAGTCTAAATTAGACCAACTAGCCGAAACTGTCAATGCTGATACAGCAACAGGTCGGATGTACCTACTCCAAGAAACTAGCCTCGAACTACTACGTCACCCTGAATACTGGACGTATGCCAAGACTAGTACACAACAAGCCAAACTCGATCGAGCTGAAGCTGTCTTCAATCAATTGTCCCTCAACGAGCGTGGCAAATTTACCACCGAAACCCTGAGTAAGGTCAACAACCAACTCCGTCAGGCTGACAGCAATGCTGCGCTCAACTCTACTGGCGAACTAGCTACAGTGGAGCAAGAACGCGCAGAGTACATCATCGTAACTCTATTAGTTGCTGCAACTCGATCGCTCGAATTGCCAAAAATCAATGGTGAAAGCGATCTGCGTCAAGCTCTCCAAACTCTCGGTAGTCTCGATGCTAGTGCGATTGTCGCCATCGAAGCCATCTGGACACCTCAAGCAAATGGTGACGCATTGACTACAGATGATATCCTCGCCTACTATCCCGATCTCAAATTAGTTTAGTAGTCTTTTAGACCGCAAAGCCTCCCCATGTGGGGAGGCTTTTTTTATGGTTGTGCTTGTAAATACTCACATCTTGCACCAGCGACGCGCGCACGCCTTTGTTCCCCGACGGTTTAGCGGCGTTTTTATGTCTAGGGTTCCCCCGTCATGTCGTTTTTTATGCGGGGGGAACCCCCGCATAAAAACGCCGCTCGTGGGTACCCTTAGATCTGTGCGGTTACTTTAATCTGGCGATCGATTATTCAGCCATTTCCACCATTGAAATAACGAGCGGGATAAAACCAGCGGCTGTAGTTGTTTGGCATTCCGCGAGAGTAGATCTTGGGTAATCTCAAAAGCTGCATATTGCAATCCCAAAAAACTATCTACAGGTGCATAGTAATTGCCTAAAGTAATGGCTCCAGACGCATAAACTTTACCCGATTGGTTTGCCATTGCGGCTAATTCAAAGTCAGCCGTAACAGTCAGTCTACCGAGCTGATTGATTGGTAAATTATATTGCTGTACCAAATCTTGGAGGAGTGGACTTGCCATAATTGGCGCATCTACAGCAGTAGCATCGATGATAAAGTCTGATTCTAACTGCATATCGCCCTTGACTCCTGATTCGCGCACGGTGGTAATCGTGCCACCATGAGTAGGATGGGGTGCGACTTGCTGCACTTCGCCGTAAAAGATCTGATACCAGCCTTTATTGATGCCGCCAGTGATAATTTTCCGCCAGTCGGGACGATTCATCGTTGTCACACCTCCCCAATCGGCAAGTAAATGCTGACGTTGTTCTGGCGTGGCAGTTTCGAGAATCGCTTTATACTGTCCTCCCCAAGCAGATTTCGGCCAGTTGAAGGGCTGGAATTCGTAATTATGTTCGACTTTTCGATCGGCTAAACCGTATTTATTACCTTCAATTTTTGCAGAGCGAAGTAATTGAATTACTTTGATTTCGACTCGATCGCGATCGCGTCGCAATGTGTAGAGTTTCTGAAGAATTCGGGCGGCAACAATCCCGGTTCCGCGCAATAGTACCGTTCCCCCAGATGTGGCTAAAGATTCATAGATATGTTCGTGCGGTTCGTAGGCATTAACTACTGTCTTGAAATCCTGAGTGCGATCGCGATAGGCTTGGAGATCTGGCAAAAATTGGAGCGCGGGATAACCAGTGGCAATATGGACGTACCGCGCGATCGTACAAGCATAATCAGTCGGTTGTTGGCAGGTATAGACGATCGCATAACGACCATCTGTAGTCTTCCGAATTGCTTGAACGTGAGCAGTCCGAATCATTTTGCGCCAACTAATCCGTGCTGCTTCCCGATCGATCGCCGCGATGACATCGCCAGATTTGGGGGTATAAGTAGCCGCCAGCGTGGGTTCGGCAAATACCTGCCAGAGATAACCCAGACTCGATCGGAGTTTCCCCTTGGCAATGCCTCTAGTCGCCTCCAAGGTCGCATAATTAGGAAAACCCCAAATATTGTCAGGACAAGCATCCGCAGGGGATCTGAGCCGCTCCTGGGGGACGATCTGAGCGTTGAGACAGAGTTGCTGATAGCGTCCATAGGGTTGTTGCTCCATCCCCAATACTCGCACCTGCTCGGTACTCACTCCACCAATTCGCAGCAAATCTACCCAGATAAAACTTCCCAAGCCGCCGCCGATGGTGGCATATTCGACTTCTTCTACAGGCAATCCGGTGGCATGGATGGCTTGAGGATCGATCTGTTGCTGTTGGAAAATCGGGGGGAGACAACTATTAACCTGAATTACAGGTGGTGGCGTAATGCGGGGATCTGGACGATTGGTGACAGAGTTAAAGCCGATTTGGGATTGACTTGCAGGCGTGACAACGGGTTGAGCATTACTGGGGATGGCGATCGCGATCTGATAATTCCCAATTTGGATGACATCTCCAGGTACGATCTGACTTTGGGTCTGTTTTTGCCCGTTAATAATAATGCCATTACTACTACCTCGATCGATTATTGTCAGTCGATCTTGGTGGATCTCGATCGAGGCATGATAGCGGGATACGTCCAAGCTACTCAATACGATCCGACAAACGCGTTGACCATCTATTATCTCAGGAAGTCGCTCGAATTCCCGCCCCAAAGCAATTGGGACAGTTAACAGGGGTTCTTTGCGTTCTCCTGTGGCTGGATCTTCCCACATCAAACGGATTTGCACGAGTGATTTACAGAGTGTTTAGTTGTCAATTTTAGCAGTATGGACGATTTTTTGGTCGATCGGTCGATCTGGGTGTGAATTTAGTGCGATCGATCGGGGCATTAGACTCTACCAAATCCAGATTACAGTAATATTTCGATTGATAAGTAGCTGGGTGCAAATATTTATTAAATAGAAACTACGTAAATCCTGGTGCGTTACGGCTGGGGCCTAACACACCCTACGATCGCTGCTAACACTATAGATTAATATGATATTTTTATGAATTTATGAGCGATCGTTGGCGTAGCCGCGCCGAGAGATAATCGCCGAGTTAAAATCTTATCCAGAAGTTAGCGGCGGGTAAATTATTTAGGATAGTTGCACTCGCGCAGTTCTGTATTCATCTGTGCGCTTACATTGCATCTTTTGTTAAACTAATTACGATCGAGGCTGGTGGATACTATGATGTTGGCGTTTGGGCTTTTATCAAGATCACCTCTGGATCGATGCCACTATTTGCGATCGGAGCTTGGCTAATTCGACACAGCTTAAAGATATCTAAAAACCAAAGATTTTGGGGATATTGCTTTGAGATAGCGGTCTTGATTTGGAGCACTTGGATCGTCAAGCTAAGTTATTTTAGGTAATTGGCTAGTTCGAGGGAAGTTGAGATATTCCCTCACATCTAAAACCTAACCCACAGCGCGAGTCAGCAGTACTGGACAGGGTGCTTTTACCCGCACATAGTCAGAGATTGAGTTACCTAATAGGCGATCGAGATCTGGTAAGTTTTTAGCGATCGAAGGACGACGATCTGGCGAACCAATCATCACGAGATCGGCGTTAAACTCCTCAGCAGCTCTACAGATTTCTTGACCAGGATTGCCAACAAAGACAATACATTTATAAGCTACGCCTTGTTTTTTTGCTTCACTAATAGCAGGGGCAAAAATTGGATCTTGTTCTGGTTTGATAATCGCAGCGGCTGATTTTTCAGTCGCTTTCACTTGAGTGATGAGGATTTGACTACCTTTAATTTCTCGTAAAAAAGAGAGTGCTAACTTCAGCGATGCTTGAGCAGGGACAGAGTTATCATATCCCACCATGATTTTAGAAATACTTTTGATGGAAACATCATCCTTTACCAATAACATCGGGCGAGAAGTGAGCTGAAAGACATATTGACTGACAGAATTGGAGAGGATCGACTGGAGCCGATTTAGTCCCCGCGAACCCATAATAATTAGGTCAGAATTTTCTTCATCAGCAACTTGACAAACAATATCTTTGGGATCGCCTTGTTTGAGTCTGACATTGACTTTAGCGGGATCTAGTTTGAGATACTCGATCGCGTCAGCGAGGATTTTACCGCCAGCAGTGAGCTTTTGGGACATCAGCTCGGCGGAAACTTGCGGAGTCACTACATGTAAAATAGTAACGCTTGCCCCTTTGACGATCGGAATTTCCATCATTTTTTTCAGCATCTGTTCGCACTTTCCCAATCCAGCGACAGCGATTAAAATATTTTGAATCATTGGTATAACATCCTATCTAATTCTTAAATTAGCTGGTGATGAGATGAATCTTGATGGCTTTGATAATTCGAGCGGTTGACTGATGAAAACTCGATCCTCAAAGGATTGTTAAACTAGTTAGCTATATTCTCGATCTTGCACTGCTATCCCACTTATACCTCGCGATCGCAATATTATTTATTATTTAATTTTTCTAGCAGGTAGGGTACAAAGGATAGTGGCTCAATTGAATAGCTCCCATCATTAGATTGCCTCATGATTTCGATTAATTGTCTCAACCGCCAGTTTACAGATATTCAAGCCATCATCTTTGATAAAGATGGCACCCTGGAAGACTCTGGGGACTATCTTCGCAACCTCGCCCAAAAACGGGCGCGACTAATTGACGCTCAAATCCCTGGTGTAGGCGAACCGCTGCTGATGGCATTTGGGGTAAACGATGGTGGCTTAGATCCAGCCGGATTGCAAGCGGTGGGTAGTCGCTCCGAAAATGAAATTGCAGCGGCGGCTTATATTGCCGAAACGGGGAGAGGATGGAGTGCGGCTCTAGACATTGTACGCGGAGCTTTTAGCGAAGTCGATCGAGTGATGGAATCTACCCCAAATGCGATGTTTCCTGGTTGTGTGGAATCGATCGAATCCTTCGCAGGTGCAGGGCTAAAATTAGGCATCATCTCTGCCGCAACTACCAGTCAAGTTGTCAAGTTTGCTCACTACCACAAGTTACAGCCTCATTTTCAGGTACTTTTAGGTTCCGATCTCCAGTTCGCTAAACCAGATCCGCGCCTGTTTCAATTTGCTTGTCAAGAACTCGGCGTAAATTCCGCGCAAACCCTGATGATTGGCGATAGTAGCTGGGATATGATGATGGGCAGTCAAGGCGGTGCAGCGGGCTGTATCGGCATCTCTTGGGGTCGATCGATGCAGCCTTTGATGATGGCGGATGTGTCGATCGAGGATTTGTCCCAGTTACAAATTATTAGTTAACGTGAGTTGCTACCGACTTGAATGCCGACGATTAAAATCGTGGCTAGTGTTGCAAAGTCCGCCTTCGCGGACTAAATAGATTAGTCCGCGAAGGCAGGCTTTTGCCGCTCGCGGCAACAACCGGACTTTGTACTCTGAGGAGCGGTTTCTAACCGCTGAGGTTGTGGGTAACAAGTTGGGTTAGCTAGTTTCTTCTAGTCGCTCACCTATAATTGAGATAAGTTTTTTAAACACTTAAGCCAGCAGCCGCAATGGTTAAAACACCTTCCCAGCATCGGCTCATTCCACCACTAGAAAATGGCGACAGGCTCACTCGTTATGAATTCGAGCGACGCTATGATGCGATGCCCAATCTCAAACAAGCCGAATTAATCGAAGGAGTTGTCTACATGGCTGCTGCACTACGCTTTAGAAGTCATGGTGAACCCCATAGTAATATTATGGGTTGGCTGTGGACTTACAAGGTGGCTACCCCAGGGGTTGCGCTGGGTGATGCGCCGACGGTACGCCTAGATTTAGATAACGAACCGCAGCCCGATGCCGTATTACTAATCGAATCACAATCCGGCGGTCGATCGCGTGTGAGTGAGGATGATTACATCGAAGGGGCACCGGAATTGGTAGTAGAGATTGCCGCTAGTAGTGCCGCGATCGATCTGGGTGACAAGAAACGCGCCTACCGTCGCAATGGCATCCCTGAATATATCGTCTGGCAAGTATTCGATCGTAAAGTGGATTGGTTTTGCTTAGAAGAAGGGGACTATGTATCTCTACCCGTAGATGCGGATGGGACGATTCGCAGTCGCGTGTTTCCAGGCTTGTGGCTGGCGGTAGAGGATTTACTCGCGGGAAATATGGTGCGGGTTTTAGCAGTGTTGCAGTCAGGTTTAGCAGCAGCAGAGCATGGTGCTTTCGCGCAGCAGTTGTCACAAGTAGGTGACTAGTACAAGTTAAATGGAAAATAGAGATCTGTAGGTTGGGTAGAGTGAAGCGAAACCCAACAACACACTAGTTCAGAAGATCTGAAGAATCATCAATATCGCTACTCATAGAATCGAGTTCTAAATAAGAGCATAAAATAGATTGAACTTGGCGTATTTTGTCAGTGCTCAATATTCCTAACTGCTTCACTAATCGCTGTTTATCAAAAGTCATCGGATCGACACAAATAATAAAACTATTGGTAGTTATGCCATTAGTCGCACTGGGTTCGATCGGGACAACCACAGGTAGTAGTCTATTGTCTGGAGCAATAGATGTCATCGGTAACACAGTCACCTTCCGCCGCTGATTAAATAGTGTACCAGAAATAATTATTGCTGGGCGAGGCTTGTGCCTTTCAGGATCGAGCGAATGGTCAAAATTGACTAGCCAGATACTTCCCAGTCGGTAATTGCGGCTTGTTGCCATTGCTCGTCCTCCACCGATGTTTGTGCGTCTAGAGTCAAGCAAGCCCAGAGCATTGCTTGTCGCTGCTGTTTTTTCTGCCAAGCCCAGAGCAATGATTCAATTAATTGGCTGCGGTTAACTACTCGATCATCGACATAGCGAACCAGTTCGTTGGGCAATGAAATAGATATTTTCACGATCGTCTCAATACTACTGATGATGCTACCTATTATCCGACCAAAGAGGATACTCAAGCGAGAAATTTTCAGTGCCGATGTGAGTGCGGATTATGAAGCAATTATTGCAGGGTAGTCTACAATGATCTAGTCGAACGGCTTGCCGTTTACGACAGTAATCGAGTAAGTAGAGAAATCCAAAGCAACATGACTAAGTTTGTATTCGTCACTGGTGGCGTAGTTTCGAGTATTGGCAAAGGGATTGTCGCCGCCAGTTTGGGACGATTGCTCAAATCACGCAACTATTCTGTCTCAATTCTCAAGCTCGACCCTTACATCAATATCGATCCTGGTACGATGAGTCCTTACCAGCATGGGGAAGTATTTGTCACCAAGGATGGCGCAGAAACAGATCTGGACTTGGGGCATTACGAGCGATTTACCGATACATCAATGTCCCGACTCAATTGCGTCACGACGGGAGCGATCTATCAAGCGGTAATTAATAAAGAACGCCGTGGCGACTACAATGGTGGCACAGTGCAGGTAATTCCCCATATTACCAACGAAATCAAAGAACGGATCGATCGCGTTGCCAAAAATACCAACCCTGATGTCGTGATTACCGAAATCGGTGGTACTGTCGGCGATATCGAATCACTCCCTTTCCTCGAAGCAATTCGTCAATTTCGGAAAGATGTAGGACGACGAAACGTAGTATACATGCACGTTGCGCTCGTACCGTGGATATCTACTGCTGGAGAGATGAAAACCAAGCCGACACAGCATTCGGTTAAAGAATTGAGATCGATTGGGATTCAACCAGATATCCTCGTCTGTCGCAGTATCCAGCCATTACCTCAAGGAATTAAAGAAAAACTGTCAGAATTTTGTGATGTGCCTGTAGAGTGCGTAATTAATGCGCCCGATGCTGGGAGTATTTATGAAGTTCCTCTGATTATGGAGCGCGAAGGACTCGCAACACAAGCGATCGAACTACTCCAGCTCGAACAACGCACCCCCGATCTGACTCAGTGGCAGCATTTAGTCGATCGAATGCAGACATCCACCCAAGAAGTCAAAATCGCCCTTGTGGGTAAGTATACCCAACTCGGCGACGCATATCTATCTGTAGTCGAAGCTCTCAAACATGCCGCGATCGCCACAGGTGCTAAATTAGAAATTGTCTGGGTTAATTCTGAAGATCTAGAGTGCCACGGTGCGGCTAAATACCTCGCAGACGTGCAGGGGTTAGTCGTTCCAGGCGGGTTCGGTATTCGCGGCGTAGAGGGCAAAATTGCCGCCATTGAGTACGCACGAGAGCATCAGCTCCCCTTCCTCGGATTGTGCTTGGGAATGCAGGCGGCGACGATCGAATGGGCGCGAAATGTGGCTAAACTCGATAGGGCTAATAGTGCGGAATTCGATCCCGAAACTCCCAATCCAGTCATTAATCTCCTGCCCGAGCAGCAAGATGTTGTCGATCTCGGTGGTACGATGCGGTTGGGTTTATATGCCTGTAGACTGGAGCCAAATAGTCTCGCGCACCAGCTTTATCAGCAAGAAGCGATCTACGAACGCCATCGCCATCGGTATGAGTTTAATAACGCCTACCGTAATATGTTCCTCAATAGCGGCTATGTTGTCAGCGGGACTTCTCCCGATACGCGCTTGGTGGAAATCATCGAGCTACCCGCGCATCCCTTCTTTATCGCTACCCAATTCCATCCTGAATTTCAGTCTACGCCCAGTTTGCCGCATCCTTTATTCAAAGGTTTGATGTCCGCAGCTCTGGCGAGAATTGTTGATGTAGTTCCCTCGCTGGAGCAGCATCGTCTTCCCGAACTGTCATTCGATCGAGTAGATTAGACTTCCTGCGAAAGTCAGGTATTAGGCTTTAGGCTTTAGGCTTTAGGCTTTAGGGGAAACTATAGACGAAAACAATACTAGAAAAGATTTTGTTTTTACTTTCGCAGGAGGTCTATTAGATCCGATCGAGGTTGTGAGTCGATGCGTAGTCCTTTACCCCACCCCAGCCCTCCCCTTATAAAGGGGAGGGAGTAAGAAGCCCCCCCTTTATAAGGGGGGGTTGGGGGGTAAGCCAACTCGAAACAAAGTCTGGTGGATTTGTCAGTATGTATTAGCCTTTCTAGCGGGAAGACTAGAGTAGGGGATGAATATTAGTGAAATGTGGTTGAGGAAAGAAGCAAGATGGCGTTAATCGTTCAAAAATATGGGGGGACATCAGTTGGTTCCGCCGAGCGGATTCAAGCAGTCGCTCGGAGAGTAGTTGAGACTGTCAAAGCTGGAAACCAATTGGTAGTAGTCGTCTCGGCGATGGGTAAAACTACCGATGGTTTAGTTAAGCTGGCGCACGAGCTATCGAGTCAGCCATCGCGCCGCGAAATGGATATGCTGCTGGTGACAGGCGAACAAGTTACGATCGCATTATTGAGTATTGCCATTCAGGAATTGGGACAACCCGCGATTTCGCTCACGGGTGCCCAAGCTGGCATTATCACTGAAGCCGAGCATACCCGCGCGCGGATTTTGGAGATCGTACCCGATCGGATCGAACGTCATATTAAAGAAGGTAAAGTGGTAGTAGTGGCTGGATTCCAGGGCGTAATTGCGACTGAGGATCGGGAGATTACCACTTTGGGGCGGGGCGGCTCAGATACATCGGCTGTCGCCCTCGCTGCTGCGCTCAAAGCAAGTGCCTGTGAGATTTACACCGATGTACCAGGGATTTTGACTACCGATCCGAGGATCGTCCCAGAGGCGCAACTACTCACCGAAATTACCGCCGATGAAATGCTCGAACTCGCCAGCTTGGGGGCGAAAGTATTGCACCCTCGCGCTGTCGAAATTGCTAAAAATTATGGCGTACCGCTCGTCGTGCGATCCAGTTGGACTGATGAGCCAGGTACATGGGTAGTCTCGCCAGTGCCTAGATCGCGCTCTCTGACTGGCTTAGAGATTGCGCGATCGGTAGATGCGGTAGAATTTTCCACTAATCAAGCCAAAATCGCCCTGTTACAGGTACCCGATCGAGCCGGAATTGCCGGACAATTATTTGGGGCATTAGCACGAGAACATGTCGATGTCGATCTGATCGTCCAATCGATCCACGAAGGCAACACTAATGATATCGCCTTCACTGTGGACAAACAAGCAAGCAAACGCGCCCAGGCGGTCGCTGAAGCCATCTCTCCCGTTCTTCATGACAATTCTATTGCCAATGACGATCGAGTCATTGTCGCCGACGATATCGCCAAAGTTAGCATCGTTGGTGCGGGGATGATTGGTAGACCTGGAGTAGCCGCCCAGATGTTCAAAACCCTCGCAGATGCAGGGATAAATATTCAAATGATTTCTACCTCAGAAATCAAGGTAAGTTGCGTGATTGCTGCTGCTGATAGCGATAAAGCGATCGATGCACTGTGTCATCAGTTTGAGATTTCTACCTTCTCTCACGAGAATGCTAAACAGATAACCGCACCATCAGTACGCGGTGTCGCCCTCGATCTCGATCGGGCGAGATTAGCTATACTACAAGTACCCGATCGTCCAGGGATGGCGGCGGAGTTATTTGGGATTTTGGCAGCAAACAATATTAGTTTGGATGCAATTATCCAGTCTCAACGCACGCGGATTGTCGCTGGGGTAGCCACGCGGGATATCGCCTGTACGATCTCTCAAGGCGATGCCGCCGATGCCAAGCGCGTACTAGAAGCATCCACAACACAATTGGGGTGTGGAGCAGTAATCGTCAATAAATCGATCGCTAAAGTTAGCATCGTCGGTGCGGGGATGATTAGTAATCCAGGTGTAGCAGCAAAAATGTTTAATTGTCTCGCTACGGCGGGGATTAATATTCAAATGATTGCCACGTCTGAGATTAAAATTAGTTGTGTGGTGACTCGATCTCAAGGTATAGATGCACTCAAAACAATTCATCGCGCATTTGGATTAGGATAACAATACACAGAGCAAAAAATCTAGCATCGATACTCAAACACCAAACAAATAGAGTGGGTTTAGATATAACTGTTAGTCCAATATCGGTAGACGAAATCGAATCGCTCGTCATCCTCGATCGCTTATGCTTTGGGGGGTTGTGGTCGATCGATAGTTATCGTCGTGAATTAACCAATGAAAATAGCCATTTTCTGGGTATCTCAGTCGCTAAAGATTTAGAGCCAGCCACATCAGGTATCATCGGTTTCGGTTGTTTCTGGGCGATTTTGGACGAAGCTCACATCACCTTACTCGGTATCCATCCGCAGTATCAACGGCAAGGATTGGGACAATTACTATTAGGTGAATTACTCATCAAGGCTCGATCGATCGAGATGGCACGAGCTACCCTAGAAGTCCGCGCTTCCAATGATGGTGCGCTCGAACTCTACGAAAAATATGGTTTCCAAACTGTCGGACGTAGAAAAAAATACTATCAAGACACGGGAGAAGACGGCATAATCATGTGGCGAGGCGGTTTACAACATCCAAATTTTACCCCTATACCAAATAAATCCCTAAGTTAATTTTCTTCTTGTTTCTGTCTGTAAGTATAAATATATTGTCCGTAAAAATGAGTTTTTTAGTGTAGTCTACGATCGTCGAATAACAAATGAGAGCAACAGCTAATATTGACTTTTACTACTCGATCGGCAGCCGTTATTCATATCTTGCATCTACTCAAATCGATACCCTCAAAGAAGCAACTGGCTGTGATGTCCAATGGCATCCCATCAACAGTATGAGGCTAATTAATCAGCGTGAAAGTAGTCCATTTGAGGGCAAAATTTTTGGACAATACGAATGGAATTATCGCGAACTCGATGCCAAGCGATGGGCTAAATTGTACGGAGTCCCCTATCTAGAACCTCGTGGACGAGTGCAGTTCGATTCAGAGCTGCTGGCGCGGGCGTGTATAGTAGCCAAGCGTTTTGGCAAGGTAGCAGAATATAGTCGCTTGCTATTTGCAGCCATGTTTCAGGATTCACGATCGCAAATTGATGAGCGAGAATGTACCCTTAGGGCTGAAGCGTGTGGAATTTTGGCGATCGATTTTGATGTTGCTTTAAGGTCACAAGAAACGATCGCCCAAAGCGATGCTACGATCGATCGTGCTGTTCATGCCGGAGTATTCGGTGTACCGACATTTATTGCTAATAGCGAACTTTTCTGGGGAAACGATCGACTTATTCTATTACGTCACTACCTGGATAATTTGGAGGCATAAATAATTCTGGATTTGTCAAACCCATCTTTCTCCCAGTCCCCCAGTCCCCTTTTCTCCCTCTCTCATACATCGATTCAGCAACGCCGAATATAGCAACTCAAAAAATCTACATTTAGGCGATCGATTCATTAATTGGGAACCTGTCAATCAACTGCACCGCCCGCCGAGCATTTAGCTGTAATGCGTTGCTAACATGCGGTACATAGGGAATCTGCGACAATAGATCCACCGTGCGTCGCAACATCCGCACAATATCGCCCTCATCCAGATTTGTGTTACTACACAACTCCGTCCAAGATGTCTCCAACGCCCAGTGTTCGACAATTCCTACCAGCTCGTACTCCATCCAGACTGGAAGTGCTACCTGATAGCGACGTTGGATTTGAAATAGTTGTCTGCGGGAGCCGCGCAAACCACTCAAAGTCATCACTACCTCATCAGCCGGATCGTAATTTGTCCAACTATCAGAGCGTGGTGTTTCTGATACCAAGGCACAGATTACCGCCGCCAAATGCTGAGGATCTAAACCATCCAAATAACCAGACATCACAGCTAAAGCAATCCATAACTCATTATCCCCACGAATTGCGGCTGCTGCTTCGCCAATCCGCGTCGGAATCACACCTTGCAATCCATTAACTTGACGCAATACCTCAATCAGATTGAGAAATTCTTGCCAATGTCGATCGAGTTGCGTCTGTAGTGCATCCTGGAGATCCTGAATTTCCTGTTCGAGTACAGCTTGACGGCGATAGCGTTTGAGTAGATTAGCTGGATTTCCCCATCCCCATACAGGATGATTTTCTAACTTCTTCTTCAGCTCGCTGACGATTTTAACTTGTGCTGTTAATTCGGCTGTCGCTGGCGGTTCGACATTGGGAATGCTCTGGGCAATTTCCGCCGTCAAGCTCATCCCCTTTCGCACTTGTCCTGGTTTTAAGGGCATATCCGCAGGTGGTAATAGCGAAACCACTTGAGGAACGCGCTGTTTGCCGCCATATTCCGACCAATGCTTGTGGACGGCAACCACATCCTGATGATTGATGACGTACCAGCGGTTATCCTGTCCCAAACAGACTAAGGCAGGTTTGTATCCAGATCCTGCAATTTTGCTGACGAGTACTGCTGGTAATGGTGTCGCGACGGGGACATGTTTTCCCTTGAGACTGAGAATCGTCCCTGGGAAAGCGGTTGGCAATTGTTTGGTGACTTGGGTAGCTTGAACTTGTTCGGTATAGAGTTGGAGATTTTTCAGTTGATTTTGGTCGAGTTTGAGTTGGGAATGAGACGTTTCATAATCAGCCAATACATCTCCATCTACCTTACTCAAAGCTTCTTGAAGATGGCTTAATTCTTGCTTGATATCATTAACTCCCTGCTGTTGCGGTAGCAGATGGAGGGTTTTGGTAAAATGCCCAAAACTGCGCTCGACGAGTTCTCTAGCTTCTTCTAGAGTATGGGTTTGGAGCAGGTTCAATACCATCCCATAAGTAGGCGTAAATTGACTCACTAGCGGATCGGGTGATGCGGTCGCAAAATCACTTGCTTCCTTCGCGCCTTCAAATCTAGTCTGAGTAGCCACCACATAGCCCACCACGTCCTTGCCACGTCGTCCGGCACGTCCAGCCATTTGCAAGAATTCTGAAGCTGTCAGGAGGCGATGTCCTTGGTCTGTGCGCTTGGAGAGACTAGAAATCACTGTCGTCCGAGCTGGCATATTAATCCCCGCTGCCAGAGTTTCGGTGGCGAATACGACTTTGATCAAACCTTGGGTAAACAATTCCTCAACTAACACTTTCCAAGCTGGCAAAATTCCCGCATGGTGAGCGGCAATACCTTTATAAAGTGGTTCTACTTGTCCAGCCCGCGCAGCTTCGGGATTTTTGTCGAGAAATTCATCAATGCGGACTTTTAACCGAGCGGATTCGGCTGGCGTAACTAATTGGAGAGTTGCCATCTCTGCGACGGCTTTATCGCAGCCGCGCCGACTGAAGATAAAGTAAATCGCAGGCAACATTTCGCGCTCGGCGAGCTTGCTGACGACAAACCCGATACTGGGGATATCTTCAGTTTTGCGGCTACCTGTGGGACGATGGGATTTGAGTTTGGGATTGAGTTTGGCGGTATTTGGATCTAGTAATGGCAGAATCCCTTTGGGGTTGACAAAGTGAAACTCCAACGGGACGGGGCGATAGTCAGAATAAATCAGTTCGGTACCACCGTGGACGGCACTAATCCAGTCGGTTAATTGTTTGCTATTGGCGACGGTAGCGGAAAGGGCAACGAGTTGAATGTGAGGGGGGCAATAGATAATCGATTCTTCCCAGACTGTGCCGCGCTGCTTGTCATTCATGTAGTGGCATTCATCCAGCACCACCGCCTCGACACCCATCATCGACGTACCAACTTCACCGATGCGGGTACCGTAGAGCATATTCCGAAAGATTTCGGTGGTCATCACCACTACTAGAGCGTCCCGATTGATCGAGATATCGCCCGTGAGCAGTCCGACATTCTCTTCACCGAATTCAGCACGAAAGTCGCGATATTTTTGATTGGAGAGGGCTTTGAGCGGGGTAGTGTAGAATACTCTGCGTCCCTGTTGAAGAGCGCGATGAATGGCATACTCACCGACGAGCGTTTTACCGGAACCTGTCGGAGCGCAGACTACCACTGATTTTCCTGCGTTGAGTGCGTCTATCGCCTGAAGTTGAAACCTATCGAGTGGGAATGGGAAGATCTCTTTTAGTTGTTCGGTAGTAATAACAGAGGTGGTCATAGCGTTTAACTTCACAGACGGTGGCGCGAGGCTAGATTGTGGCGATAGCTAAGTCTCGATACTCTCTAGTATATTCGGAAATTCCGATTACCGAAGGTAGGTCTTCGACCAACGGGCGCGATTCGGTGGCGGACTTGTACCGACTTGTGCTAGCAGCTAGAGCAAAATGCCTAAATCTGCCCCGACGAAAATTCGATCTGCGATGACCAGAAGAGCTTGCAAACAGATCGTATTCTCAACTAATATTAGGTACCTAATATTAGTTTCGTAACCGAAATCATGTCTAATGAATACCTTTCTGTAAAAGAAGCTTCCGAGCAGCTAAGTTGCTCAGAGCAGTACGTCCGCAAATTGCTTCGGGATGGCGAAATCGGTGGAGAGCAGATTAGCAACCGATGGATTGTTGCTGCGGAATCGGTTGCTGAATATCGTTGCAAGGGCAAGAATCAAAGTATATTCATTCCAGATCGTGGACGGAGATCTTTTAGCAAACCAACTCTCAAATCCTTGAGCTTTTTCTCTGGCTGTATGGGTTTGGACTTGGGACTGGAACAGGAGGGGATCGAGGTACTTCTTGCCTGTGAAATCGATCTAGCCGCCCGAAAAACAATAGTATCTAATCGACCAGATGTAGCTCTAATCGGCGATATCCGAGATTACTCAGCCGTAGCAATTCGAGCAAAGGCGGGATTGAGTCCAAACGAAGAGATCGATTTGATTGTCGGCGGTCCGCCCTGTCAAGCATTTAGTAGTGCGGGTAAAAGACAAGGGTTTGATGACGAGCGAGGGAATGTTTTTTTAACGTTCATCGATTTAATTGCGGAACTCAGACCAAAGTTTGCAGTCATCGAAAATGTGCGCGGATTGCTATCTGCTCCATTACAACATCGACCTCATGAGATGAGAGGAAAAGATTGTCCTATTTTAGCTCAGGACGAACAAAGGGGTGGTGCATTGCTATTCATCATTCGTAGGCTCAAAGCAGCGGGTTATAGTGTTTCATTTAACTTGTATAATGCTGCCAATTTTGGATCGCCACAACAACGGGAAAGAGTCGTTATTGCCTGTAGCCGCGATGGCGAAAAACTCCCCTACCTCACGCCAACTCATGCAGATAAAGGTTTATATGAACTGCCACAATGGCAGACGCTCAGAGCGGTTTTAGACGGGCTTCCAAACGATGGGCATCACTTTATCAAGTTTCCTGAGAAACGACTGAAATACTATCGGCTCTTGAAACCTGGGCAAAATTGGCGCAACCTACCAGCAGAGTTACAGCCAGAGGCACTTGGAGCCTCTTATCATGCTGGAGGTGGAAAAACGGGCTTTTATCGAAGGTTAGCATGGGATAAGCCTTCTCCCACACTAGTGACGCATCCAGCCATGCCTGCAACTGATTTGGCGCACCCAGAAGCGGATAGACCACTCAGTATTGAAGAGTATAAGCGAATTCAAGAGTTTCCAGATGATTGGTCGATCGAGGGAAGTTTATTAGCACAGTATAAGCAAGTCGGGAATGCTGTACCGCGTTCTCTCGGAAGAGCGATTGCGAGGATGTTATTAGCTCATTTGAAGGGCGAAGCATCGATTGTCTATCCAGATTTTCCTTACTCGCGTTATCACAAAACTGATGACGAGAGTTGGATGCTGGAAACTTTAGGTCATCTCGAAGAAACATCTACCAAGCAGCTTTCGTTGAATCTAGTCTAATGATTTAGAGGAAAATTGCCAAGGGTTGTTAGCTTCGACTGCTAAGGCTGCTGGATTGTCATTTACAGCCTTCTGCACAAATGCGACAAAGTTAGTTTCAGAAAAACGCTGCGTATCATACTTCTCGTTAAAGTATGACCATCGATAAAGCCCAGTTTTTGCGTCAACTCTGTGCCATTTCTCAATAAGCTGATTTATCCTAACACTAGCCGATGAGCTGTTCTCTGAATTACTACGGTTCTTTATTTGGAGGAGCGATCCATCAATATTGCAAAAATCGACATACCGAATAACTTCTCCCCAACAGCAATGCCAACCGTAGTTAATTAGTTGTTCGGCTAAGAACTCTTCAAGTAGTAAACCAAGAATATTTTCCGCCGACATCGAGAGTCGATGAGCATACTCGATTTGTGCCAAATTTTCTGCTGTTAATCCCGTTAAGCGAGTCCCGATAATTGTATTGACAATCGGATCTGCAATTGTACCAGGCGGATTAGAAGTACGCTGAGAAATTCTACCTTCAAAACTTTTCTGATATTTTTCTATCCATACCCTTGCCAGAGATTCTGAATCTTCTCCTCTCACTTTTTTAGGACTGGGTGAAAGTCCTGGATTACGATAACAAGCAGCTAAAATCGTGCGGTGAGATTCGAGAAATAGCTGATTTTTCTGAGAAAAGGTATTTTGAAAGACTTCTAAAAATTTCTGCTCAGAACTAGAAGTCTTAATGAGATCGTCGAAGGTAACGGACATACAACCTAATTCAATGAATTAACAATCGATCCTCGGATATCGGAATTGAGGTGAGGATATGGCTTTCCCAGATTCGGAAATTTGGTTAGGTTATAAAACTGTTGATTGAGTGCTTCAACATTAGTTTCGAGAAAGTATTGAGATAGCCGATTTAGATCGCGGGTAGTACTGGGCGCGAGGATGAAATTCATGAGGGCAGCGTTTGTCGTGCAGTCTGAAATTTCTGAAGATATCGATCCATTGCAGTCGGGCCATCAACACCTTCATCTCGATCGAGTTCGGCGATAGCTACATCTACTTTTTGGCGAGTATCTTCAATCCAATCTTCATAATCTTGATACTTTTCTTCTAGTAGCTTAAAAGCCTGAAATGCTCCCTTCGTCAGCAGATTTAAACCTACCTCGATCGATTTGCGATTGGATAAACTGCTCTTGCTCTGGCTTGAGGGCAATATTCATACCAACTATCTCCCATCCTAAATAAAGATTGACACGCTCATTCCTATTTTAATCTCGATCTAACTCTAGTTACTACTCATCGCTGCACTTGGAAGCCAAAGTGATATTAGTAATCGATCGCTAGTTACTCATCAGTAGCCATCAATAGATCTGACAAATTGTCTGGAAAATCTCCATTACCAACCATCTTCGTAAATACTTCATAACAATCTCGTTTATCCCCAGCCTTCCGTGGATAACCCAACCACAGCACAATAATAACTTGCCGCTCTTGACTGGCAAAAGCTCTAAAGAATAGCCGATACAGATGCGGTAGCCCCATCCCTTTCATCCTGCCATATCGTCTTAATGAGCCAGTTAAGACAAATTGAGCAGCCATTGGATCTAGGGCGATCTTTTCTTTAATTCCCAACATCACTGCGGCTAAAAGTTTTACATCGGGATGCAATAGATAATCTGCTGCGGGTAATTCCGTTTTTAACTGCTTCACTCGTTCCCGCAGTTGTCGTCGTTGTTCGCCGAAAAGCTGTCTGTGAAAGTAAATTTCCCAACCATTGCGGATGAGTGCGCCCATTAATCGATAATTACTCCAGTTAGCAGTTCATCATCTTCATCTGCCATCTCTGCTGTATATGCTTCCAACTGTTCGGGATGAGTCAGCGCATCTTTGGTAATGAAGTCCAAAAATAGACTCAACATCAGATCCTCTGCATCTGATTCTGGTTCGACTGGCTGTGGTTCTAATCTGACTAGCACGGTATTATCGCTTAATACTTCCGCCCATCCCGTGGCATTTACAAACTGAGGATGATCGCGATAAAAACTAGCTGGTAATCGAAACCCTGCTGCATTACCGATTTTAGCAGGTGCTAATGGATAGGTGGGATTAGTCATGATCGAGCTTGCGTTAATACTCATAGTTATAACATTGTCTGGATAGCATTGGAGAATCACCCCAAACCCGATATACTAACCACTAGCCGTTCCTCACTCTGCACTAATATATGACTCGTTTCGCGCTCCTGAGTGTATCTGACAAAACCGGACTGATTGAATTTGCCCGTCAATTGGTCGAAAAATTTGATTTTGAGATTGTCAGCAGTGGGGGTACCGCTAAAGCTCTCAAAGCCGCAGGGATTCCCGTGATGAAAGTGGCTGAATATACGGGTGCGCCGGAAATTTTGGGCGGGCGTGTGAAGACTTTGCATCCGAAAATTCATGGGGGGATTCTCGCGCGTCGAGATCTACCCGAACATTTGGCAGATCTGGAGCAGCATCAAATCCGCCCGATCGATCTAGTCGCAGTTAATTTATATCCCTTCGCGGCGACCATTAGCAAGCCTGGAGTCAGTTTAGCAGACGCGATCGAGCAAATCGATATCGGTGGCCCCGCAATGCTCCGCGCTTCAGCCAAGAATTTCGCTCATCTGACGGTCTTATCCCATCCCGATCGCTATGATGATTATCTAGCAGAATTAACCAAAAATAACGGGCAAGTCTCGATCGAGTTTCGGCATGCTAGAGCGTTAGAAACCTTCCAACATACCGCCGCTTACGATACCGCAATCGCTGGCTATTTGGCAGCTCAAGTAGGCGAAAATACAAATTATCAAATTTCTGCCCAACCACTCCAATCGCTCCGCTACGGCGAAAATCCCCACCAACCAGCCGCATGGTATCAGACAGGTGCTGTCCCTACGGGTTGGACGACTGCCAAAATATTGCAGGGCAAAGAACTCAGTTATAACAATCTCGTCGATTTAGAAGCCGCACGGCGGATTATTGCCGAGTTTGGCGATACTCCCGCAGCGACGATTATCAAACATAACAATCCCTGTGGGACAGCATTAGGCGATACTTTGCTCGAAGCATACGATCGCGCCTACAATGCTGATTCTACTTCAGCCTTTGGTGGAATTGTCGCTGTCAATCGTCCCATTGATGCCGATACCGCATTATCGATGAGCAAAACCTTCCTCGAATGTATCGTCGCACCTGAATGCACCCCTGAAGCCGCAGCCATCTTCGCCACCAAAAAGAATCTGCGCGTTTTAACTTTGACAGATTTAGCTACAGGTACCAAAGATAATGTCAAAATTATCGCAGGTGGAATGCTAGTTCAAACTGCCGACGAAGCGATCGAAACTACCACCGATTGGCAAGTAGTCACCACCAAACAACCAACCGAACTAGAATTACAAGAACTCTTATTTGCTTGGAAAGTTTGCAAACATGTCAAATCAAACGCGATCGTCATTACCAAAGATCGCGCTACCATTGGCGTAGGTGCAGGACAAATGAACCGCGTCGGTTCGGCTAAAATCGCCATCGAGCAAGCTGGAAGCACAGCTACAGGCGCAATCCTCGCCAGCGATGGATTTTTCCCCTTCGACGACTCCGTACGAACCGCCGCCGCTGCCGGAATTACCGCGATCGTTCAACCTAGTGGTAGTATGCGCGATAATGACTCGATCGCTGCTGCTAATGAATTAGGCATAGTGATGGTGTTTACAGGTGTTCGACATTTCTTGCATTAGAGAGTAGAGGGTAGGGGTAGAGGGTAGAGGGTAGTGAATATGGAGCAAGCGTCCTTTTTTCTAGTCTCCCAGTCTCCCCATCTCCCAGTCTCCCCATCTCCCCGCCTCCCCATCTCCCAGTCTCCCCATCTCCACTCTCTACCCTCTACCCCCTACCCTCTACTCCCTACCCTCTACCCCGTGCAACTTCAAAACGTCATCATCGCCCATAAAGCCGGAGATCGCGGTAGCCGCAATTTAGCTGAAAAAGCTGCCAAACAGCTCGAACAGATGGGTTGCCATGTGATGATGGGGCCGAGTGGAGCCAAAGACAATCCCTATCCTGTCTTCCTCGCCTCTACCAGCAAGCCGATCGATCTGGCGATCGTTTTAGGTGGCGATGGTACCGCACTCACCGCAGCACGGCATCTATCCCCCGATGGCATCCCCATTTTAGCCATCAATGCAGGTGGACATCTCGGCTTCCTCACTGAACCGTTAGAGCTATTTAGTAGTGAATCGCTCATCGACGGTGAAACAGTCTGGGAGCGACTCACGAACGATCGATACGCGATCGAACGGCGGATGATGCTCCAGGCACATATTTATGATGGCGACGACAGAAATGCCGAACCAGATAGTGAAAAGTTCCTCGCTCTCAATGATATGTGCATCAAGCCCGCAGCCGCCGATCGGATGATTACTTCTATCCTAGAAGTCGAAATCGATGGCGAAATTATCGATCAGTATCAAGGCGATGGATTGCTCGTCTCCACGCCCACGGGTTCTACCTGCTACAACGTCTCGGCTAATGGTCCGATCGTCCACTCTGGCATGGCTGCAATCACCATTGCGCCGATTTGTCCTTTGAGCCTATCCAGTCGTCCGATCGTGATTCCACCAGGCTCTACGGTCAGTATTTGGCCATTAGGTGATTACGAACTCAATACCAAACTGTGGAATGATGGTGTCCTAGCTACCTCAATCTGGCCAGGGCAGCGGGTAGATGTCCGCATGGCAGACTGTCAGGCAAAGTTTATCATCCTCCGCGATAACTACTCCTACTACCAAACCCTGCGTGAAAAATTGCTCTGGGCAGGTTCGCGGATTCGCTACGAGCATCACCATACCAGAAATTAAAGTCTAAACTATTGCATAGAGAAGAGTATCAATTTGTACCCTATTTTTGTGAGAAATGCTATGTTAGCAACTAGTCACTATTAAATTAATCGCCTAAAACTACCGAACATCTCGTAATTACTACAAATTTCAGCAAATTAACGCACAATTGTCGCGTGAAATTGGGTGGGCAAAGCGAAACTAAACAGTTAGACTGTGGATTGAGTGGGAGAAAGAATTCCTAGTGATGTTCTTTTCCCGATCGAGGCTGATGCTGAAGCAGACGCTTTTATGAGGGGAGATGTCAACAAATCGAGCGAAGACTCTAGTTCAATCTCGCTAGCAAAGTTGACTATCTAACTAACCATTAAAAATGCGTCTTCAGTTGCCAAGCGCAAGCTTTGCAGAGCGGCACATACATTAGCCAGATGAGGATCGCCCATTAGTAAAATTTATTCAACCTCGGCTCAAACACCTGTCGCGCTCGTCAGAGCAGATATCGATCCTCACTATAGGGACACACTTTAGTGAGGAAACATTCGCGCAACGTGCAAGCTAGGGAATTTGAATTATGAGAGTGAAGTGTCGGTAAATTGATATTTTAATTAACAATCGAAACTGGCAGAAATTTTAATAAGAGCTACAATCAAAAGGGCTTTCCTAAATCAAGGATACTCTCTCGATCGCAGGCTATTAATTAGCGGCTGTTCGAGATTAACATTTCAGCAAGAGTAACTCATAGAGATTCTCTTTCTAGGGCGGCTACGCCAACGCGCTCAATTGTTAAAAATATGCAAACACTACAATTATTTCTTACTGAAATATAGTACTTACATTAGTTGACTGTTCTAGACAGGAGTAAGAGGACCCACACATGACCCAGACTAAAGACATGCTCGCAACCTTAACGACTAAAGACTCCGATACCGAGTTAGAACTACTGCTCGATGAAGATGTTGATGCTGACGATTTTGCTGCTGAATCCGACGGTGAATCTGATGTCGAAGACGAGGATGGCAAGCTGGGGAAAGTGAAAGCCTCCCGCCGTCGCGTTCAAACTAAAAAGAAACAATTTACAGAAGACTCAATTCGGCTCTACCTCCAAGAAATTGGTCGAATTCGCCTCCTACGCGCTGATGAAGAAATCGAACTAGCACGGAAGATCGCCGATCTGCTAGAGCTGGAGCGGATGCGAGAGAAACTCCTCAATGAATTGGATCGCGAACCGAACGATCGCGAGTGGGCTGAAGTTGCTGCAATGCCGCTCAATCAGTTTCGCCATCGGTTATTTTTAGGCAGACGCGCCAAGGATAAAATGGTGCAGTCGAACCTCCGATTGGTAGTTTCGATCGCTAAAAAATATATGAATCGCGGTCTCTCTTTCCAAGATTTGATCCAAGAAGGCAGCCTCGGCTTAATCCGCGCTGCTGAGAAATTCGACCATGAAAAGGGTTATAAGTTCTCAACTTATGCCACCTGGTGGATTCGTCAAGCAATTACCCGCGCCATTGCCGATCAATCACGCACGATTCGTCTTCCCGTCCACCTATACGAGACTATTTCGCGGATCAAAAAGACCACCAAATTGCTTTCTCAAGAAATGGGACGCAAACCCACAGAGGAAGAAATTGCCACGCGGATGGAAATGACGATCGAAAAACTGCGGTTTATCGCCAAGTCCGCCCAGTTACCAATCTCACTCGAAACACCAATTGGTAAAGAAGAAGATTCCCGACTGGGTGACTTCATTGAAGCCGATGGCGAAATGCCAGAAGATCAAGTATCCAAAACTTTGCTGCGTGAAGACTTAGAAGGAGTACTCGATACTTTGAGTCCTCGCGAACGTGACGTTTTACGCCTGCGTTATGGTTTGGATGATGGGCGGATGAAAACATTAGAAGAAATCGGTCAGATCTTTAATGTTACCCGCGAACGTATTCGTCAAATCGAAGCTAAAGCTCTCCGCAAACTCCGTCATCCCAATCGCAATAGTATTCTCAAAGAATATATTCGTTAGATCGATCGCACATTGCTAGCTACCAGAGAGTTTAAGTATTCAGCTAAAATCCACCATCTTTGCAAATGGTGGATTTTTTGACGATCGCAACAACAGTTGCCAAGCAAGTTCATCGAAAATTAGAGGTTCAAATCCCCATTTTCATAACTTTGCTGTCTCGTTGGCGTAACCGATCCGATCGAGAGAACCGCTATCAACTCTCAACTCTCAACTCTCAACTATCTAAAAAGGGAGCCGGAACCAACGCGCACTTAGGTTCCGGAACCGATCGATCGGACTTGCTGAGGGTAATGTACCACCAGCCGTTTCCCATTTCTCGATTAATTCCAACCCCAATGGTGTCAACCGAAAACTATCAGTTAAACCTTGTCCATCCACTTCCCGCCGCAACATCCCCACTTGAATCAGCCAACTAGTTGCTGTCTCGACACTCAACTCCGAGAGCGGGTAGCGCGTATAGCCAGATTGGACACCCAGATTGCCAGCTAACTTAGGCACCGATACACTTTCCCAGCGCATTTTGGCAAACAGAGCCAGATGAAAAGGCGCACACCGTAAAGCGATGTCAGCGCGATCGATCGTTTTGGCTGGATAGGAAATAATTTTGCCAGAAGTAGGAGTAGCAACCACGATCGCAATACTAGATAAAATTACTACATCTATTGTAACGTTTCGGTCGATCGCACCGAGATAAATGGCTGATGATCTCGATCGACTAAGTATGAAAAACTAGGGAAGCGGTAGCAATTAAATTTTCAGCAACGATCCACATCACAGTTGAGATCTTAAATTTGCTATTAGCAAGGTTTTCTTTCAGGCTGATATCTGCCGGAAGTTCTCTCGAACACAGTCCACTTCACCCACACAAACGATCGTGTCTAGCGGCGAAACACCCAAAGTCCCTTTTCCTTGGTCGGCATTTTTGAGTCAGCCAGTCTTCCATCACAGACACAAGCTCATTCTTCATCCCACAGTATTTAGACAAGTATATCAAGTTCGCCTGCTCGAAAGTTGTCTTCAGAAGCAATTACCATCTACTGGATCTCGAAATCTGAGTAACTAGAACTTTTGTAGAGCTAATAATTAAAAAAAGTCGGGGCAATTCATAAATTGTCCCGACTTTTTTGAGAGCGATATTGTTGTGTGAAAGTTTGCCCGCTCACAAAACTAATTCGATCGGACATATATGCGCTCGAATACATAGCAATCAATATATTTTTTTCTAAATTATGATTAGAATGATTTATGGATCGACTATGATTATTTCCAATCGATTGATTCCATCAACACCTGAGCGCATAGCGCATAAAGCCTAATCGATTAGGCTTTGCCTACGCTACACGATTCCGCAAAGCGGAGGCTACGCCAACGCAACTAAAGAAATCAACATTAATACCACCCTTGGATTGTGCTATGGTCGATTATGCTTTGCCTACGCTACGCGAACGAGTGTTAACATCGATCGATATTTATCGATAAATTTCACTACGATGCCCAATCTTTAAAATAGTGATACTTTCATCCACTTCACTAAATTCGTAAATAATTCGGTAGTCTCCCACTCGGATCTTATACAAGCCTAATAAATTTGCTGTGAGAGCAAGTGGTGTGATGTCCTCAAAGTTTTCTGCCAACCAGATAATCTTCTTAATGATGCGAGATTGGATTTGGCGATCTAGTTTTTCCAGATTCTCAAGGGATTCTGATTTGTACTGAACGGTATAGCTCATCTTAAATCAAGCCTAGACGCTGTTTCACCTCATCAGTTGTCAGAGTTGAACTCTTGCTCTGGCGAATCGCTAACAATTGTTCGATGACTTCTGGCTTAACTTCCAGCCCAATATCTGGATCGCTTGATTCATCAGATTCAGCAGGAAGATTCTGCTTCATCAGTTCGATCGTATGACTGAGTACTTCTATTCGTTCTGATGCCGATAAGCGATCGATCTCAGTCAGTATTTGCTTTAATTGGGGACTCATAGCTTTGCCCTTTGTGTATAGTCATATTTTAAACGATCGATCTCACCAACACCCAATCGCATAGCGTGCCAACGGCAATCGAATCCAAACAGATCGATTCCGCAAAGCGGAGGCTACGCCAACGAACCAACCCCAAATCGATCGAGCTTTGCCTACACTACCCAATCGCACCCAAAGAAATTAACACTAATATCACCCTTGGATTGTGCCAGGATCGTTCGCGTAGCGTGCCATCGGCAATCGAGTATCAATATAGACTAATAAAGAATAATATAAAAATTACCAAATTCTCTCGATCGAGTAAGCATCAAAGGCTTTATCTATACTAGCGATCGATACTTTCTCATCCATAGCTTGAGCAATGATTATTCTGTCGAAAGGATCGCGATGATGAAGTGATAGTAAATCAAGGGTATAAATATGAGATAACTCAATCTGCATAATTTTAATCTGATTTTCTTGGATTTGTCTAGCGATAATATCTGGCAAAGGTCTAGGCAGACTTAACTTTCCTAAAGAAACTTTAATCTGGATTTCCCAAATACTTGCTAAACTAACCAATAGTTCGTTGTTTACATCAAAGATAATACTTTGGACGCGATTGGAAATATTCGATACATCATTTGCCCACCAAATTAATACTTGTGTATCCAGAATGATTTTCAATCTTCTACTCCCAACCAAAAAGAATCAGGGATTGGTTCGTTAAAATCATCACTCATGATAATTTTGCCCTGTTCTAAGTTAGGTATGCGTTGGGATGGGACAGTGGAGATCGATATGGGCTGTTGACGTTTAATAGATTTGACAAACTCTAGCACCTCAGATAATAGGTCTTCTGATGTCGATTCTAGTTCACTGACGATTAGCTCTTTAGTATTCACGATTATTTGGCTAAATACTGCTATTTCCTATTATAGATCGCGATCGTCTGTTCGACATCTAACGATCGATCCCACCAATACCCGATCGAATCAAAACAGATCGATCGCATCAACACCAAATCGATCGAGCTTTGCCTACACTACACGATTCCGCAAAGCGGAGGCTACGCCAACGCAACCAAAGAAATTAACATTAATATCATAAATTATGAACTATGATTAGAATGATTTCTGGATAGACTATGATTATTTCTAGGGATAAATCATAGTCCATCTCTTAATCAGATGAATCGAAGTTCCAGACATTAATATCACCCTTGCATCATACCAAAATCGATTAGGCTTTGCTTACGCTACGCGAACGAGTATCAATATCGATCGAACAATTAGGCATAATAGATCGATAACTCGATCTTTTCGTAAAGTTGTACCCACTCTAAATCTAAATCATTAGGAAAGTAACTCGACTACTTTTTCTCCTGCAACAGTTGCTTTATTTTTGAACATAATCAGTTCTGGTAAATCTGACAGTGAAGACTTACATGTCTGAATTAAGATTGTGTATAAGTCATCGTTAGACATGTGTGTCTTTTTGCTCCCTCCCTTTAATCTATTTACTTCATAGTTAATAAAACACAATGCTGCCGCGAATAAAAAATGTCCTCTTATTTGCTTAGATGGCTTATGTGAATTCAGCTTTACTTTGATAGACTTGAATTTTATCTCTGGTATGTCAAATTTACTAATATATTCACTTACTTTATCTGAGTCAAATACAGGATTTTTTGTTTTTCGGTTTTTCAGAAATCTACCACAATTATCATCCAAGAATTTAATGGTACTTAATTCGCTTTGAAGTAAGTAATCTACGACCATCAATTCATACATTACTTCATCGAAATGATCGAGCCATTTTTCAATATTGCTGATTTGGTACTCTTCTAGATCGTATCTTGATTTGGTGCATATAATTTCTGCTAGTACTCTAGGTAATAGCATAGCATTTTCAATGCTATGTACAAATGTTTCTACTATTTGAGGATGATTGTGAGTACAATTCGAGAATAAGTTATAGTCACTGTCTAATGCAATAGCAAACTTACCATTTCCTTGAATTAATTCATACAAGTATTTGTTAATTTCCTTGCCGCTTACTGGTCGTATCTTCAATCTGTAGCCATTAATACAATCAGGGAAAAATAGATTCCAAAAAGGTAGATCATCTTTGCCTTCTACAATAACTAAATAGCGGCTCTTGTCAAACAAGTGAATATTACGAATTCTTGCAGAAGTATGTTCTAATATTTATGCAACTATTACCTCTTCCATGTCTGTAACTTTATCGCTAAAATCAGCTACAATATCTGGAGAATGAGTAGCAATTATCAATTGAGCATTTTCATTAAGATTTCTTATTACCTTTAAAAGGTTCTCTTGCCAAATAACATGAAGAGAGATTTCTGGCTCATCTGCTATAAAAATAACTTTGACCAAGGAAAAGAGCGAGAGCTATCTTCATCAAGACTAAATGAGAACTCTCCACTTTTATTGTCATAATGAAAAGTCTGTCATATCATGAATTGTTGAAGTATCCTAAAGAATTCTTGTCTTGATTTTGTTATTTGCTTTTTCTCTTCTTCTGAATCTGTCAATGATTTTATTATATGATTCGTCCTGTAAATTAATGGTAAAGCAAGAGCATCATTAACAGTTGACAATCCTTGATCTTGGATTCTATTAATTGCTTGCCCAATACGATCTATGTGAACGTCAATGTTATTATCTTTGTCTTTAATTTCTAATTCATTAAAAGCAGCATAAAGATCTTTACTTAGCTTGTGTAAATCGATCTTTTTAATTTCATTTCTGTTGATAGAGGGTTTATCGGCTCTCCCGCTAGTATGGGGAAATAGGGTAAAATGTAGCGATAGCTGAATTTTATCCTATTTCTCCATATGGATTTTCACCTAGATGCTTTACTGAATCTACCTAATGTTGTTGTTGATAGCTATTCAAATGCATTAGGCTCTATTATTTTAAAACTACAGTTAATTAATGACGGAATTAATTGTCCTAACTGCAATGAGTACATATGTAAAACACATCAAGTTCGCCCAGTATTAGTTAGAGATTTATCTGTTTTTGGTCAGTTAGTATATTTGAAAGTGCCGCGCCGTCAATTTTATTGTCCTAGCTGTAAAAGAACACCAACAGAAGCTTTATCCTGGTTGAACAAAAAGCAACGACAAACAAATAGATACCAAGAATATCTATATGAGAAAGTCAGCGTCGCGGGTGACCCGCCACGCAAAGAATTGACAGTCAAACAAGTCAGCGATCGTGAAAAAATGAGCGTAGCGGGTGAACCGCGACGCAGCGAAGATGCCGTCCAAGATATCTTCCATAAAGTTGCACAATCAAAAAAAAAGACTGGGGGTTTCCTAGACGATTAAGTTTAGATGAGTTTGCCAGAAGAAAGGGGCAAGGGAAATTTGCCACAATTTTAACAGATCTAGATAAAAGCTCTTTGTTAGAAGTTATTGATTCTCACAAAAGTGACGATATTATTACGATTTTGAAGCAGCAGCCTTTAGCCATGAGAGAGAGTGTAGAGGAAGTTTGTGTTGATATGTGGGGAGGTTTCCCGAAAGTGATTCGAGAAGTTTTCCCCAATGCTAAAACAGTTATCGACAGGTTTCACGTTCAGAAATTAGTCAATAAATCTCTGAATAAGATTCGACTTGCACTCAAGCTAAAAGGCTTAAAAAGT
>ENA-OFDP01000191-OFDP01000191.1-metagenomes-genome-assembly--contig:-NODE-191-length-29247-cov-6.717628_pt1 | contig 29247 bp, 26 predicted proteins | sample MGYA00153389_OFDP01 | MGnify analysis MGYA00153389
CTACAATTGATCGCGGTAGGGACACGGCACTGCCGTCTCCTCCGTTTATACCATTCCGATGCAAACGGATTTGATATGATGCTAATTTTGGCGTACCATCCACACTAAAAATCCCAATATTTTATCGACGGTGGGTAGCGGATAGTCGGTAAGATCGATCGTCACTATTTGCCCTTCCAGCTTGAGAAACCGCCAAGCTGTGCCGCTGGAAACACTGCCGTAGATGGCTGATATCGATCGACCTTTCGCTTCATTAAACTTCTGGGCCGCCACCATTTCAGCAATACATTGACCCAAACCTACTTTCAAATCTCCTTTTTTCGCTTCTACCATCACAATTGCTGGGGCCTCAACTTCTAATTGTTCGGGGGAACGACTGATCATAAAATCGCAAACTCCTGTAAGTCCAACAGCAGCATCCACATTAAATTCTTCACCCGAAAACACGCTGATTTGTTGGTTCAGAATGTTGCGAACTTCCAGCAAGACAGGGTTGATAATAGCTTCTGAACGGGCTTTTTCTGTGCTGGTAGCGATCGCCCAAGGCAAATTTGTCTCCAGCAGGGTCTGCAAAACAGTCGTAGGTGCGATCGGCTCGATTTCCGGCAGAAATCTGATTCCTTCGATTGCTGTGAGATTGAAGGCTGCTTTAACTTTGCCGATCGTTGTAAATTGACTGTAAGGCATAAAAGCTGATGTTTTTATTCTACTTTTTGCTTAGATTGGCTGCAACTTAGCCGTCCTCGGATCGATAATTTTTCGGCCCAAACCTGAAAATTTAATTGCCAGATTAGTTTTATCGCCTACTCCCAAAACGTGCGTAATTTCTCCAACTCCAAAAGCATGATGAAAAACTTTATCGCCCGTTTTCCACTCTGCCAACTCTACATTATTTCCCGATTGAGAACTCCCGGACTTAGCTACTGAAGTATGAGTTTTTCCCTTGGAAATAGCCGTTTTGCCCGTGTTAATTTTTTTCGCACTTCCAGCCAGCAAATGTGTTGGCAATTCCCCCAAAAATAGCGAAGGAGTGCAGTGTTCGCGGTAGCCTCCCCAAAGGCGACGTTCGCGAGTGTGAGTCAGAAATAGCTGTTCCTGGGCGCGAGTAATGCCCACGTAGCACAAACGGCGTTCTTCTTCGATCGCCTTTGGGTCATCTAAGCTGCGGAAATTGGGAAATAAACCCTGTTCCATTCCGACTAGAAATACTACGGGAAATTCTAAACCTTTTGCCGAGTGCAGCGTCATCAGCGATACGCGGGAATCGTCTTCTTTCAAGTCATCTAAATCGGATGCTAAAGATGCTTTTGCTAAAAACGATGTTAGCGTCGGTTCTTCGTTTTGTTCTTCAAATTGTAGCACCGCATTGTACAATTCTCTGACGTTTTCGATCCGATTTTCTGCTTCCTCGGTTCCTTGATTTTTCAAATCGTCAATATAACCGGAATCTTCGATAATTCCTTGGACAATTTGCGAAGCCGGCAACGTTTCTAGTTGTTGTTGCCAATGGCTAATCATTTGGGCAAACTTAATAATCGCTTTTGCCGATCGCCCTGCTAGAGTATTTACAGAAGACTCATCGCTGAGAATTTCCCACAGGGGAATGCCCAACTGAGTCGCAGCGTCTTCGATTTTGGAAAAAGTGGTATCGCCAATGCCACGGCGGGGAGTATTGATGATCCGTTTCAGGCTGACACTATCGTCAGGATTGGCAAGCATCCGCAGGTATGCGAGGATATCTTTGATTTCTTTGCGATCGTAAAACTTCAGCCCGCCGACAATATTGTACGCAATATCTAAACGCATTAACGCTTCTTCAAAGGAGCGAGATTGAGCGTTGGTGCGGTACAAAATTGCAAAGTTACTGCCGTGTTCGTATTCCGAGTTTTGGCGCTTCAACGAATGAATTTGACCTGCGACAAATTCCCCTTCATCCAATTCGTTGTCAGCGCGCCACACCACAATCGGAGCACCCGGTTCGCGAGTCGGGCGCAGAACTTTCTCGATCCGTTCGGTATTGTGTTCGATCAAGTGGTTTGCGAGTTCCAGGATGTTTTCGCGCGATCGATAATTCTCCTCTAATTTGACCATCGTCTGAGTTTTCTCATCAGACAAACCGTCTCCAAAATCCTCTTGAAATTCCAGCAAGATAGTATAATCTGCCATCCGAAAACTATAGATTGATTGATCGACATCACCCACTACAAAAATCGAGCGATTTTGCCATTTATCAAATTCTTTCGGATTAGTATTATTTGTGACCAACATCCGAATCAAATCGTATTGAGTGCGGTTAGTATCTTGGTATTCGTCAACTAAAACATGACAGAACTTTCTATGCCAGTAACTTAATACTTGCTCATTTTGGCTCAAAAGTTTAACGGGAACCAGGATTAAATCATCAAAATCTAAGCCGTTGTTTGCGGCCAAAGCATCTTGGTAACGGCTGTAAACATCCGCAATCACCCGACCTCTATAATCCGGTTCTGCTGCTAGGTATTCTTGAGGGGACAAACCTTTATTTTTGGCATTACTGATGGCGTAGCGGACTTTGCGCGGGTCAAATTTCTTGTCATCAAGGTTGAGAGTTTTGGTAACAATTTGTTTGACGAGAGTTTGAGCATCAGACTCGTCAAAAATCGAAAAATTCTTCTTCCATTGGCGACCTTTTTCGTCTTGATATTTTTCAATGTCATAGCGGAGGATGCGGCCGCACAAAGAGTGAAAAGTCCCCATCCAAATGTGTTTGGTAATTGTGCGATAAATGTGCGATCGCAATTTCGTCTGTATCTCCGGCGCCAACTCTGCCAAAGGCTTGCCATATTCCGCTTCAGCTTGCTGAGTTGCCAGCAATTTTTCAATTCTTTCTTTCATCTCCCTAGCGGCTTTATTTGTAAATGTCACCGCCAGAATATTTTCGGGATCGACTCGGTTGGTGCGAACTAAATTAGCTACTCGGTAAGTCAGAGCTCGGGTTTTGCCGGAACCAGCCCCCGCTACTACTAACATCGGCCCGTTATAGTGTGCGACTGCTTGGCGTTGAGATGGGTTGAGGTGGCTGAGGAAATCAGTGGTTTGAGTCATAGCTAGAATCTTAGTTTGATTTTTTAGGGATAAATAATACTGGGATGTGATACCGCGAGTTTTTGTAACGTAAGATGCGCAGTGCGCACTCTGTATTATAACTAAAATGGTGATTTTTTAAACTTTAAATATTTTATAATATTTTGAGTTAGTTTAACGTTTAAATATTTGTTTCAGCCAAATTGCAGCTAATATTCCGCAGCTAATCCAGATGGCAATAATTACAGCAGCCGCAGCCCGATTTATCGGTTTTCCTCGTTCTATTTCTGCGGCTGCTTTTTCTCGACACTCGGCTAAAACGGCTGGCGGAATCATCTTCAGTACCAGCCAAATTCCTAAAGGTACAATTATCAAATCATCTAAGTAGCCGAGAATTGGGATGAAATCGGGAATTAAGTCGATCGGGCTAAAAGCATAGGCAACAGTAAAACCTGCCAAAACTCTCGCGTACCAAGGCACTCTCTGGTCTATACTGGCTAAATAAACAGCGTAAGTTTCTTTTTTGAGTTGCTTAGCAAGTTGTTTTAACGATCGCATATATTAACTGTTCTTAGATAAGTTTCCCATTCCCCAATTCGCCATGCCCAATTCGCAATTCCCTATTAATAGTTTCTAAAAGTGTAACCGTGGGGATATCTGAAAATTTCCGTTGCAGCATAGGATTATACCATCTGTTGTATCTAAAAAGAATCAAGTTTATGAATTCAATTTTGCAACGGGGCGATCGCCTTAATTTCCGCAACCTGATAACAGCGTTGTGTTTAACCTTAACACTCGTTAGTTTCGCAGGATTAGATCCGGCACAAGCTCAAGAACAGCGGCTCAGAACGCTAACAGTTACTGGGCGCGGGATTGAAGCAATTCCCACTACTCAAACTCAAGTTCGTTTGGGGGTTGAGGTGCCGGGAAAAACGGCGGCCGAGGTGCAGCAGGAAGCGGCGAAGCGATCGTCCGCTGTGGTAGAGTTGCTGCGATCGCGCCAAGTCGAAAAACTCGAAACTTCGGGTATTAGTCTCAATCCTACCTACAATGACAACAATCAGCAGCAGATAACGGGCTATAGGGCGACGAATACCGTCACTTTTCGGATTAATACTCAATCCGCCGGTACTTTGCTCGACGATGCGGTGAAAGTGGGGGCGACACGCATTGACGGTGTGAGTTTTGTTGCTACCGAAAGTGCGATCGAACAAGCTCAAAAACAAGCACTCAAAAAAGCAACTCAAGATGCTCAATCACAAGCTGATGCAGTCTTGAGCGCTCTTAACTTCAAGCGGGGAGAAATTCTGAGTATTCAAGTCAACGGTGCTAGCGCGCCACCTCCTGTGTACCGACAGATTGAGGCTCGGAGTGCTAATGCTAGTTTTGCTACAACCCCAGTGGTGGGAGGAGAACAGGAGATTCAAGCTTCTGTTACTTTGCAAATTAGTTATTAATCTCAGGTTTGTAGTGAAGACTTTAGTCCTTCAATTATGAGGACAGGTTTGTAGTGAGGACTTTAGTCCTTCAATTATGAGGACTAAAGTCCTCACTACGAACCAGTTTTATGATAGTAATTTAAGCCAATATAAAATTGAATTTAAATAGGAAGTTCGATCGCAAATTCAGTGCCCTTACCCGCGAGAGATTTGCAAAATAATTGACCGCCGTGTTTATCTGTCACAATCTGCTGAGCAATAGACAATCCCAGCCCGGTTCCTTTACCAACCGCTTTCGTGGTAAACAGAGGTTCAAACAAATGTTTTTGAATCTCATCCGTCATTCCCAACCCGTTATCGGCAATTCGGACGATCGCACTTTCGCGCAAAACTTCCGTGCTAATTGTAATTGTCAAACAGCGTTGGTCTTTTTCCCAAGCCTCTTCCACAGCATCGATCGCATTTGCCAACAAATTCATAAACACCTGATTCATCGGCCCAGGATAGCATTTAATCGGCGGCAATTCACCATAGTTTTGGATAACTTCAATTGTAGGGCGATCGCCTCGATTTTTCAGTCGATGTTTTAATAGCAATAGCGTACTATCTAAAGTCTCGTGCAGATCGACCGGCGTGGCAGTATCTACATCAGAACGCGCAAAGTTACGCAGCGACAGCGAAATATCTTTAATGCGTTCAGTGCCTACTTGCATGGAATCCAACAGGTGAGAAAAATCCTCGATTACAAACTCCAAATCTATCTCATCAATCTTGATAGCGATGTCTGGTGCAGGTTCAGGATAGTGTTTTTGATAGAGGCGAAGAACTTCTGTAATATCAGCCAGATATTCCTTGGCGGGCGCAATGTTGCTGACCATAAAACTCAGCGGGTTATTGATTTCATGGGCGACTCCGGCAACGAGTTGCCCCAGGGCGGATAGTTTTTCTTGCTGCACAACCTGTACTTGAGCTTGTTGCAAAGCTCTGGTGCGTTCTGTAACTTGCTGTTCCAGATTGTCGGTTAACTGTTTGAGCCGCCAGTGAATGTTAACCCTGGCAATTACTTCGTCTTGTTCAAAAGGTTTGGTGATGTAATCCACAGCACCTAATGACAAGCCTTTAATCTTGCTTTCGGCATCTGCTAAAGCAGTCATAAAAATCACCGGAATTACCGCTGTCACCTGGTTGGCTTTGAGCTGGCGACAGGTTTCAAAGCCGTCGATACCCGGCATTTGTACATCTAGCAATATTAGTTCTGGCAAAGGGTTTTTTGTGGGATCTATCGCGCATTTTTCCAGCATCTCAATCGCCGACAAGCCGTCCACTGCCACTCGCACTTTGTAGCCTGCTGTTTTTAGTGCCTGCGACAAAACCGACAAATTTGTGGAACTGTCATCTACTATCAAAATAAATTTTTTATCGGGTTCAATCATGATATTTTTCCCTGACACTTATGATAAATGTTCCTGAATCAATGCCCGCAGTTCTTTAACTTGAAAACCTTCTGCCAAAACGAGTATTTTCTTTGCAAAAATTGCGTGTTCTGGATTGGCTGTAATCTGTTCTGCAATCTCGATTACCGCGTCCAAATCACCAGCTTCAGCTTGTTCGTTTAACAACTGCAAAATCTCGATCGCCGGAAGCTGCATTTTGCTAATCATCGCCTGTTGCGCTTGTTCGCCCGCATCTACTGTTTCGCCATACACCCACTCTAGCTGCAAGTATTTTTTCAGCAATCCCAGCAACAAATCTGCTTGCACCGGTTTCGGCAAAAAATCATTCCCGCCTGCATCCAGACTCTTCTGCCGATCGAGCTCAAACACGCTTGCAGACGACACTAACACGATCGCATCTCGCAGTTGAGGATGAGCGCGGATTTGGCGCAAAAATTCAAATCCGTCCATTACGGGCATAGCTAAATCGGTGAGGATCAAATCCGGTGCGGTGGCCAAAGCTCGATCGAGCCCTTCCTTCCCATCAGCCGCTTCAATCATCTCAAACCCGATCGGTTCCAGCAAGTTTACCAACACAGCCCGATTTTCCCACCTGTCATCCACCACCAAAATTTTGTACTTGTCATCACCTTTGTAGCTCAAGACAGTCCCCTGTTCGATGATTCTCGAACTATCTGTCCAATTTTGAGCCTGTGGGAGTTCCACTTCAAAGGAAAAAATACTGCCAACTCCAGCACGACTGTCGATCGCAATTTCACTCTGCATCAGCGCTACAATCTTTTGACTGATCGCAAGTCCCAATCCAGTACCTTCCGATTGCTTTTTAACATCGCCGACTTGCTCAAAAGGTAGGAAAATTTTCTTAACTTGTTCTGGTGTCATTCCCGGCCCCGTATCTTGGACTCGGAACCGAATTCTGGACAAGTTTTGAGTTGAACTTTCCAAATTTTTGATGACATCGACAGCAAAAATAACTCCACCTTTTTCCGTGAACTTCACCGCATTTCCCAACAAATTTAGCAGCACTTGGCGCAAACGTTTTTCGTCACCGCAAACCCCTGTTGGAAGTTCCGAATCGATCTGCAAATCAAAGGAAATTGCCTTTTCTTCGGCGCGGATCGTGCAGATTTCGGCAACACCTTGGATAAATAAAGGTAGGTGAAAAGCGGTGGGATGCAGTTCGAGTTTCCCGGCTTCGATTTTCGACAAATCCAACACATCATTAATCAGCGTTAGCAGGTGCGAACCGCACTGATAGATGATATCAACTCCGCCGCGCCCTTTGTGCGTCAGAGGTTCGCTGCGCTGGAGAATTTGCGCGTATCCTAAAATACCGTTGAGGGGAGTCCGCAATTCGTGACTCATGTTAGCCAAAAAATCGCTTTTGGCGCGGTTGGCGCCGTCTGCCATTTCTTTTGCTTGTTTGAGTTCTACGGTGCGTTCTTCGACGCGCTGTTCGAGTTCGGCGTTGGTGTTTTCCAGAGATCGGAAAGAGTCGCGCAGTTGCTGCGCCATATCGTTGAAGGATTGGGAAAGCACGCCCAATTCATTGTGCCCGGAGACTTCCACTGTGCGATCGAACTTCCCGGAGGCGATCGCCGATGATGCAGTGCTCAAATGTGCGATCGGGCCCGTAATCAAGCGAGAAGTATAAAACCCTAAAACCGTCGCCACAATTAACGCACCGATGCAAAATAAAACCGTAGTGCGAGTATTAGCATTAATTTGCCCCATGAAATCGGATTCAGGAACAACAACAACCACCAACCAATCCAATCCCCATTCATCTTTCCAGGGTAAAACTTGGACAAACTGGCGTTCTTGATTTAGCAAGAAATCCAACTGTTGAGTATCTTTGACATTGTTGAAATCCCCGCCGAAATGCTTGAGTAAATATTGAGCTGTTGATTGAATTAACCCATCGCTGCTTTCTGATGCGTTTAACCGTTTAGGCTTGCCATCAATCAGTTTAAAAGGTTCCTCGGAGCTCGAACTCGCAACGATTAGCCCGCTGCGCTCCACAATAAACGTTTTGCCGGACTTGCTAACTTTCAGTTGACGCAAGAAATCGCTAATTTGCGAAAGACGTTGGTCAATGTTGGTGACACCAATCAGTTGCTTCTTCCGATCGTAAATCGGGCGATTTGCCGAAACAGCCAGAGGAAACGGCTCGGTTTCCCACTGGTATACAACCCATGTCGGTTTTCCAGATTTCACCGTGTTTGAGTACCACAGTTCTTTCTCAAATTCGTAATTTTTGTATATATCAATAAGCGTAGTTTTGTTGCCCTGACTATCTGTATTGTAGAAGTAATGATTTCGATTGCCGCGTTGCTTTGGATTGCTGATGCCAGAAACAATATTTTTATCTATTTGATATCCAGCACCCGTAAACTCGCCTCCTGGAGCGCCAAAACCTATGTAACCGACATTAAACAATTGCATCTGTTTCCAGAAATAGCGAGATATTTTATCTAAATCTTTGGGATCGAGCAATCCCACATCGAAGGCATCACCATTTACCTGAGCCAGGTGACGGGCTGTGTCGAGTTGGCTGTCTAAATGCTGGTCAATACGGTTGCTGACTTCCGTCCGCAGTTGAGATGCCAAATCGTTGACTGCTTTCTGTCCGTTGCGGAAAGATAAGTAGCCAACAATACCGACTGCACCGATGATTTGTAGCACGAACGGGACAATTAAAATGGTTCGCAGTGGCGCATTACCAATCAGTTTCTTGAGGATTGAAGGCTGGGATGATGACATGGCAACTCGCAATTGCAGCGTAAAAACAGTATTGTACTTATGTGATTTGTAGCTAGGCTTTTAGATTCTCCCAAAAAACCGGAAGTTAAGAAAGTACGCTTGGGTTAACACTGTTAATTCCCCGGAGATCCCCCTAAATCCCCCTTAAGAAGGGGGACTTTGAGCAACTTCTTGTCCCCCCCTTTGTAGGGGCGGTGCCCCCGTGCCCGCCCTCTTGGCTAGGGGGGATCTGTCTTATCTGAACTGTATTGGAAGTTAAGAAAGTAGGTCAGCAAATATCATTTTCGCTCGACTACATTTAGTCTAGCTATTTTTTTTGATCCAGATTTATCAGGCGATCGCCCTTATCTTGAAATCGCCTAATTTTTGTTGATGTATCGATACTAACCTAAAAATGATTTAAGAATATATTTTGCCTCGAACCATCCAATATCTCGCCCGCACAGACAGCGGCACTTCTATCGCTGTTTTGAATTGGATGGAATACGGTACTGCCGATATCTCAACTAAAAACCGCTATATCGGGGAATTCTCGTAGGGGTTTCGTCGAATTGATACTTGATGGTGAGCTAGGAATACTTAAGCTAATAATTTGAGATAAGTGCGATCGAGCTTTTTGGGCGATCGTATATTTAAATTACAATAAAACGATATTTAAAACATCAGAACCATCTGGACACGGCACTGCCGTTTCCCTACAATTAATCGAGGTAGGGAAACGGCACTGCCGTGTCCGACCTTAGTCGTGGCAACAAACGGGCGATCGCCTTTCTTAAGCGATCGCAAACTCTGTATATTGCCGCAAATTCGGTGGATGAAACGCCAAAACAATATCTTCCCGCGAAACCCCAGCCTGCAAAAAATCTGTCACCACCCCATCTTCTGTCCAATCCTCCTCAATCCAAATTTTTCCATCCCGTAATCGCACATGAATAGTATTTACCTTAATCCGTTCTTCCCCATGCCAACCCATTACCATCAATAAATAATGGTCATGTTGTTCGTCAAAAATCAGCACATCTTCTAGCTTGGAATTTGTCGAGTTCGACCCCAATTCGTAATATTCTGTCAAGATTTTCTGAATCAAATAACGATAATTATCTAATTTATCCATCGCTCAATCACCTCCTTTTCAGAATCAAAAGTTAGCAATTTCACCCGATTAGTTTCAACAATTAATTGGGCAAGTTTCTTCTGAAAACCATTATTATAGACCCTATTTGCGACCGCTAAATACAATTCGTACTCAGATTTTCGGGCTTGTAAAACATTACGATAAATGATATATTAACCAACTGTACCTTCTAGATCGTTGATGAAAGAGCGGCCTAAAAAACTCTTCACCTCAACAATAATTTTTCGTCCTTGCTGTTCTGCTGCGATCGGCTTTTCGGCTGCAAGATCGGGATAGAGTTTATCACCACCATATTCCAGTATATAGTTTTCGGCTACAATCAGTCATCTTTAATTAGCGCTTGCTTGACTGCATCATGGTAGATATCTTTAGCTGGCATCGCGAGTTTAGTAATTTGATATTCCACATTTTAACTCAACCGATCGCACATCCCATCCCCAACCCGCCCGCAACAACCCCCACAATCCCAAATTACTGCCGGATCGGCGATCGAAGTACCCGATATGGACTACAGTAAACAGAAATTATTATTGGCGGTGATTTGAGTGATTGAGACTTTAGCAACAGGAATCGCAGCAGCAGGTTCGCTGCTAGCATTAGGCGGGTTAGGCCTGGAGTTGAACTATCGCCAGCTTCCCCGTGGAAATAAACTAGAACTCACAGCCGGAGAATGGCACTTAGCCATAAACGAAGCCAACCACTACCTTTTGGTGGGGGAAATGGAGTTCCAGAATCTCACACAGCGCTTTGAGATCATGTTGCCGGAAGTGCGCGCAGATGTAAAACTGATCTCAGATGCCAGTTTAGATGATGTGACTTCCAAGACAAAAGTGATTCCTTGCCACAAAGACGCATCAGCTAGACCCGATAATTACTGGTTCGGCTACATCGTGAAAGCCCAAAAAACCACGAAAATCAAAGTCTCTATAGATATTCACGGACAAGATTTAACCAAATTGCAATCAGCTTGGGTACAAGTACATTTCACCACCTATGGCCCGGGCGGCCGCATCCCCAAAATCCGCCACGTCGTAGTCCCCCTGCAATTTCCCAACTCCGACACCGTACCCATCGCCCGAAATGTCGGAGTTGCAGAAGTTTTGCCAGTTCGCACCCACATCCTGACCGAGATAGACGATCCAGTCGAAATTGTCAAGCGTTACGTGCTACCGCGCGCCCAGAAAGGAGATATTGTCGCCCTCGCCGAAACTCCCTTAGCCTTGATGCAGGGACGCTACCGCCATCCCAGCGAAGTAAAACCCGGATGGGTAGCCAAGCGAGTTTGCTTGTTTTTCTTGCCGATGTCGAGTTTGGCCACAGCTTGCGGGATGCAGACATTGGTGGATGTAGTCGGGCCCACTCGTGTAGTTGCAGCATTTGCTCTTGGCGCTGTGGCGAAAGTATTCGGCAAACCGGGAGTCTTTTACCAGCTAGCAGGAGAACAAGCAAGACTGATTGACGATGTTACCGGAACATTGCCTCCCTTCGACCAATTTATTGTGCTTGGGCCGGACAATCCCCAGCAAGTTGTAGAAAAAATTCAACGAGAAACCGGACTTGCGGCGGCGATCGTAGACGCTAACGACTTGAAAGCAGTTAAGATATTAGCAGCGACCTCCGATTTATCGGTAACATTTTTAGAGCAAGCCTTGCGCAGCAACCCCGCCGGGAATGCTGACGAGAGAACACCAGTCGTTTTAATTCGACCTCTGCCGCAGAAATCTTGAGTTAAAAAATGAAAATTAAAAAAGATGATTTTTAATTTTCGCTCAACCAAGAAAGGGAGAAGAAGTAAAAGTTCTCAGTTTTGAAATCAAAATTCGCACATTCAAAACTCAAAACTTGCATAACTCTTCCCCTTTCTAAAATTTTATTTTAAAATTTTCATTCCCCACTTTCGTGCTATGACCTCATTTCCCTCCCAAAACCAAAACCAGGTTGTGATTCGCCCGTTTCAGTATCGCGACATTGAGGCGATGGAACAACTGTGCGCGGAAACAGCCGAAGATCCAAAAAACCGCAAGGGTGCAAGCTGCGACTTGGTACTAGGTAGAAAATTGCAGCAAATTCGCCGCTGGTACGGACTGCTGAAGATTTTTAGCCTGTTTCCGAACCCTGGCCAATCCCTATTCCGCGCCCACGTTGCCGAAGAAGAGGGTAAAGTTAAGGGCATAATTCAGATTTCTCCTTTCAACCGCACGCGCAGCACTTGGCGGATCGATCGCGTGGGAGTAGACCCAGAAGCCCGCAGCAAAGGAATTGGTTCGATGCTGATGCGGTACTGCTTTGAGGCAGTCTGGGAGGCGCGGACGTGGCTGCTGGAGGTGAATGTCGGCGACACAACTTCCCTGGCTTTGTACCGCCAGAACGGGTTTCAGCCTTTGGCCCAAATGACTTACTGGACGATCGCCCCAGAACGCCTGCAAGAAATGGCTTCCTCGACGCCAGATTTGCCGAACTTGCTGCCTGTAAGCAACGCCGACGCTCAATTGCTATATCAACTCGATACCGCGTCTATGCCGCCGCTGGTGCGTCAAGTATTCGATCGGCATATTCAAGATTTCAAAACCAGTTTCTTGGGCGCTGTACTCGAAGGTGTCAGACAGTGGCTGGGCAAAACAGAGGTAGTTAGCGGTTACGTGTTTGAACCGCAGCGCAAAGCCGCGATCGGCTATTTTCAGGTGCAGCTATCCCGCAACGGCCATCAGCCCCACGTCGCCCAGTTAACCGTACACCCGGCCTACACTTGGCTGTACCCAGAACTGCTATCCCAGATGGCGCGCCTGGTTCAAGATTTCCCAGCTCAAAGCTTACAACTAGCTTCCGCTGACTACCAGCCCGAACGCGAAGCTTATTTAGAGCAATTTGGAGCAGTGCGTTTGGAACACAGTTTGCTGATGTCGCGATCGGTGTGGCACAAATTGCGCGAGTCCAAGTTAGTCTCACTCGAAGGACTCCAGCTATCAGAAATGCTGCAAAGCTTCCAACCAACCCGCAAACCAGTACCGGGCAGAATGTCCTGGCTCGGCCCGATGGCTGGCGAAGCTACAACAGGGCCAGCGTCCTCCGAAATTAAACCTTTCTTGGCAGACTTAGGAAGCAACCAAGTAAATCAAGTTAACCCCTTGAACTTCCAGAATTCCGAATCAGCAGCAACGGATGGTAACAACATTTTGCCTCCAAAATTGCCCGAGTTGCCGATCGATGGCGGCTCGCAAGAAAGCAGTTAATACTTAATAGTTGAAAGCAGAAAGTAGAAAACTTTTCATCCAAGCGACTGTCTGTGTTCTTCGGCGCACTCTACCTTTAAATAATATCAAATCCGTTACTATCGGAATGATATAAACGGAGGACACGGCAGTGCCGTGTCCCTACAATTGATCGCTGTAGGGACACGGCACTGCCGTGTCCTCTATATCATTCCAATGCAAACGGAATTAATATAAGGTGCGAATCAAAATATTTTCTGCTTAATTTCTTCCCTTCTTCCTTCGTGTTCTTCGCGTCTTCGCGGTTCGTTAAACAAGATTATTTCCGCGAAAAAATCTAAAATCTAAGATTAATTGATAATGTCCAACGATAAATTATGGATATCAGCCCTCGGATTAGATATCGGCCTCAAACGAGTCGGCCTCGCCGGGTGTGACGGTACTGGTTTAATCGCTACGGGGATTACTACTCTAGTACGATCGTCCTTCGAGCGGGACGTAGCTTATCTCAGAGAGCTCGTCCGAGAGCGCAGAGTGCAAATTTTAGTATCTGGCTTGCCCTACTCCCTGAGCGGAGATGTGGGCGCTCAAGCTCGACAAGTGCAGAAATATGCCCGCCGCATCGCCGCCGCTTTAGAACTCCCTCTAGAATATGTAGACGAGCGCCTAACTTCGGTTGAGGCAGAGGAATTGATGAAAACCGCAGGGATTTCGGTGTCGCAAAATAAGGGTTCGATCGATCGTAAAGCAGCCGCCTTAATTTTACAGCAGTGGTTGGACGAGAGAAGGCAAAAATAGTCTTTAGTCATTAGTCATTAGTCCATTAGACATCTGGCAAAAAGCCTGTCTTGAACAGGCAGGATGCCTGTTCCACAATAATTATCCCTGCGGACTAATAGACCTCTGGCATAATTATTGCCCCATGCCCCATGCCCCATGCCCCATGCCCCATTAGCATTTTATAGGCGTGGTAGCTTAACAAAGGCGTGATATCCTAGGTTGTGCAAGTTTGCTACGCACACCTGTCACCGTTGACACACGGTCGAAAACTCCCCAGTACCTCGGTACTAAATAAGTAAAATCATATATACGCGATGTCCTCATCCCCATACCGCAAAGAGAATGGCAGTTCTAAGGAAGTTTCCGTCACCCTGACTGATGAATTTGGGCGATCGCTAACTTGCAACATAGAATATTCTATGGACTTAGAAGGTCAAGAATATGCTTTGCTGCTTCCGATTGACTCGCCAGTAGAAATTTTTACTTGGCACGGAGACGAAACGGACGAAGCAGCGATTCCTGTAGAAGACGAGACTGAAATTGACAAAATTTTTGATACTGCTAGAGTTGTCCTGCAAGAGCAGAATTTGACTCTCCGGCGCACGGCGGTGACGCTGACTGTAGTTGGCGAATTGCCGGAATTTCCCGAAGAGGAGATGGCGCCGGATATCGATCCAGATGAGGAGTCGGAATTTGAGGAGCTGATGTGGCTAACCAGCTTCTACCACGAAGAACAGGAATATGCCATTTATACGCCTCTCGACCCGTTCTTCATCTTGGCTCGAATGAATGATGACGGCAACCCAGAATTGCTCTCGGAAGAAGAGTTTCAAAGGCTGGAACCGATGTTGCCGATGCTGGAAGATCAGTTCTTTGATGAGCTTGATTAGATATAAATTGTAGGCAGAAGGTCTCACGGCAAAAAGCAGAAGTTGTTACTACTTTGTCAACCAGTAAACTGCTCGCCCGATCGAACTTTTTCGAGATTGTACCTTCTGCCTTCATGCTCGGGCTGATGAATTGAGCCTTTTAATTATGCCTTTTAAAGGGCTTGTATCCGTAACTTTTCGGTCATCAATCGCTCTTCATCAGTCATTAGTCGTTACTTAACCGCCGCTTATCGAGGACAACGGATTATGAGTAAAGAACAACTGACAAAAAGCAGCGCGCGCGAGAGCCGAAGAGGTACTCCGCAAGTCTCTAAATGGTTGTTTTATCTGGCATTGCTGCCGGCAATTTGGGGAGTTTGCGCTTGGCAGGGCTGGGCTTGGTGGAGCTGGGCTTCAGCGCCACCTAAAATCGCTGAAACGTCTACTACACCGGGAGAGGATGCTGCTGTTTCTATCCAAATCCCCGAAGGTACATCTAGCCAAAAAATCGGGCGGGATTTAGAGGCGGCTGGCTTAATTCGATCGGCCTCCGCATGGAATATGTGGACGCGCTGGTTAACCCTGCAAAACCGCGACGGAGGATTTAAAGCAGGAACTTACCAACTATCGCCGACTCAGCCACTAAGCGCCGTTGCTGACAAACTATGGAAAGGTGAAGTCGTACAGCAAAGTTTCACGATTCCTGAAGGGTGGTCGCTCACACAAATGAGCACTTATTTTGAAGCGCAAGGTTTCTTCCCGGCTAAGGATTTCATGGCAGCAGTGAGTCAAATTCCCTACGCTCAATACCCTTGGCTCCCGAGCGGCTTGCCTCATTTGGAAGGGTTTTTGTACCCGGATACTTATCAGCTAGACGGCGATGCAGTTACCCCGCAAGCTGTCATCAAACAAATGCTCAGCCGTTTCGAGAAGATAGCTCTCCCGGTCTATCAAAAAAATCAAAATAATACTAAACTCTCTCTCAAAGAGTGGGTGACGCTAGCGAGTATTGTGGAAAAAGAAGCTGTAGTTGCGGGCGAGCGCAATCGGATTTCTGGGGTATTCAACAACCGTCTGAAAAAAAATATGCCGTTGGGTTCTGACCCGACAGTTGAATATGCTCTCGGCATCAGGCAAACTAAGGAGAAACCTCTGACTTTTAAACAAGTAGAAACGCCTTCTCCTTACAACACTTATATTAATGCAGGACTACCGCCAACTCCGATCGCATCTCCGGGAATATCAAGTTTGGAGGCGACTCTGACTCCAGAAAATACAGAATATCTGTATTTCATGGCGCGGTATGACGGGACTCACATTTTTAGCCGCACTCTGGCGGAGCATGATGCTGCTGTGGCTAAAATTGACCAAAAAGTGCGATCGGGTCAATAACAGAATCTGAGGCAATGGGCATGGGTTATTGGTTATTGGAACTAACAAACAACAAATAACAAATAACAAATGCCCAATTACCAATTACCAATTCCCAATTACCAATTATCAATTACTAATATTTATGACTTGGGGTAAACTACTACAGCCTGACTTGATTTTAGGCGATTCAATCGTCAATTTAACGGCGGATATTCTTGAGAAATATCAGATTAAAGGATTAGTTTTGGATGTGGACGAAACTCTCGTTCCGATTACTGCAATGAATGCTTCTCCTGAGCTCAGCCTGTGGGTGGCAGAAATTAAACCGCTGGTATCTCTGTGGTTGGCGAGTAATAATTTAAGTGAGAATCGAATCGGTCGAATTGCTGAGTCTTTGAATCTACCATACATCACTGGTGCGGCTAAACCGTCGCGCCGCAAGTTACGCAAAGCCGTGACTGCAATGAATTTGCCGGTGGAACAGGTGGCGATGGTGGGCGATCGACTTTTTACTGATGTTTTAGCCGGCAATCGTTTGGGTATGTTCACTATTTTAGTAGAACCGATGATTAATGCTGGAGATGCAGTGCGGAAATTTCCGGTGCGCTCTTTTGAAGTTTGGGTTTCTCAAGCTTTGGGAGCAACTCTCAAAACTAAAGATTAAAATTGGGCATAGGGCATTGGGAATGGGGAATTGGGAATGGGGAATTGGCAAAAGTTAACCGTTAATAACGAATAACTAATGATTAATAACTAATGACTAAAACTATTGTTGTTAAAATAGGAACTTCGACGCTGACTCGATCGACTACAGGAAACTTAGCCCTTTCAACTATTGCCACATTAGTCGAGGTTTTGGCGAATTTGCGACACCAGGGGCATCAAGTAGTCTTGGTTTCTTCCGGTGCGGTGGGAGTTGGCTGCGCGCGCTTGGGCTTGACGGAACGCCCGCGAAACATTGCTTTGAAACAAGCTGTGGCCGCCGTAGGACAAGGGCGGCTGATGCGAGTGTACGATGACTTGTTTACTACTCTACAACAGCCGATCGCCCAAGTGTTGCTAACTAGGGGCGATTTAGTGCAACGGAACGGTTATGTTAACGCTTACAATACCTTTCAACAACTGCTCAAATTGGGCGTTATTCCGATCGTCAATGAAAACGATACTGTAGCGGTAGACGAGCTCAAATTTGGCGATAACGACACACTTTCGGCGCTAGTAGCTAGCTTAGTCGAAGCAGATTGGTTGTTTATGCTCACAGATGTCGATCGACTTTACTCAGCCGATCCGCGCAGCAATCCTGACGCGCAGCCGATCGCCCTAATCCAAAGTATGGCACAGCTCACCGAATTGCAAGTGCAAACAGGAGATTCCCGCAGCGGTTGGGGCACCGGCGGAATGGTGACAAAAATTGAAGCCGCCAGAATCGCCACAGCATCAGGAGTCCGCACAGTCATCACCAACGGCTGCTTTCCTGGTAATATTGAGAAAATACTTAACGGAGAGTCGATCGGCACGCAATTCGAGCCTCAACCGCGCCCTGTAAACGCTCGGAAACACTGGATAGCCAACGTGCTAATTCCGGCTGGCAAACTTTACTTAGATGCGGGTGCTGTTAATGCCATTACTCAACGTGGAAAATCGCTTTTAGCAGCCGGAATTTCGCAAATAGAAGGAGAATTTCAGGCAGAAGATGCCGTGCGATTGTGTGATATTGAAGGCAAAGAAATTGCTAGAGGAATTGTGAATTATCACAGTTTAGAATTGAGACAAATTCAGGGATGCAAGTCAGATAAAATTGCGGAAATTTTGGGTTATGCTGGCGTAGAAACTGTAGTACATCGAGATAATTTAGTGATTGTTTAATCATTGACAAACATCCAAACAGTCGAAAGCGCGATCGAACCCAGAAATTGAGGCGACTTGCAACACAGTATTGCAAGAATTTGTTTTAGTGTGTCCGAATAGCTCGTTCATTGATTCTGTAAACAGTTCAAATATATTTTGTGCTAATTCTAAAGCTGCTTGGCGCTCGGAATCAGTAAGTTTTATCTCTGCTAAAACTTGCAACATTTCTGGTGTATTTAAAATGTGATGGTTTTCCAAACCCACATAACCTCCTCCAAAATAAACATATTCTTGTTTGGTAATTTGCTGTAATTCCATCACTACTGCTAGCGCCGCCTCAAAAAAAACTGTAGCGGTTGCTTCGAGGACTTCGACTAAGATCAGTTTTTGCACGGGAGAAGCTTCAAAAGCGTAGCGTTCGAGGGTTGAACAGAGCGATCGGGTTTTTTTAGTTTCTTCACCCCAAAGCAGCCTAAAATCGCCATAACTCATTAATTCATTGAATCCCAATGTTTCTAGATGTTCCAGATACCCCTGCCAATAGTAGTTTTCTTTATAAGTATATTTATTAATGAGTTCCTGAACTTTGTTATTACTAGAAGATTCTCGGATGACATACTTGTTTAAGTCGCTCAAACCCGCAGCCAAAGGAGCGAGTACAGGCGCAAAAATTAGTCGTTGATTCGGGTGAATATGCTTATTCGCTAGAAATTCAAATAACGGCAGTTGGGCAAAATCTTGCTTCTTTGTTTGAATAAATGCTAGAATTTCTTCCATAGCTTTGTACCTTCACTAAGTTATTTAAACTAGGTTTTTACACCTTCCTTAATTATCCATGTTGTGTAGCAAACATATTTGTATTTGATATCATGTGTAATTGTGTTTATAGTCACGATCGATTGTGACTTGTATCATATTGTGTTCTGCGACTAAATCGGGGTTAAGGTCGATCGTACTTTTACCTAGACTTGTTGGTGTCGATCGAGAATAGAGCTCGCAATATCGCAGAGTGAATTGCCTTTGGGTGCGTTCTGGGTTAATCTATTTTTTGGATCAGTTAAGAAAAATCTAGGAGCTCAGCGTGGAACGCACTTTTTTAGCGATTAAGCCCGATGGCGTACAGCGCGGACTCGTTGGCGAAATTATCGGTCGTTTTGAAGCCAAAGGCTTTACGCTAGTTGGCATGAAGCTGATGACGGCGAGTCGAGAATTGGCCGAACAGCATTACGGTGTCCACAAAGAAAGACCGTTTTTTGCGGGATTGGTAAACTTCATCACTTCCGGCCCGATGGTGGCGATGGTGTGGGAAGGCGACGGCGTTGTGGCGTCGGCGAGAAAAATCATTGGCGCAACGAATCCTCTGAATTCGGAACCGGGGACAATTCGCGGCGATTTGGCTGTGAATGTCGGCCGCAATATTATTCACGGTTCCGATGCTGTGGAAACTGCGAAAGAGGAAATTAGCCTCTGGTTTAAGGATGAAGAATTGAGTGCTTGGACACCTTGTTTAAGTCCTTGGATTGTAGAGTAGATTTAAGATTCTCCCGAGCGATCGGGAGAATATCTTAGTTTAGGAACAAACGCAGATTGTCGATATTATAAAAATATCAAATATCCCCATTATTTGTAGGGGCGGGTTCACCAAAAATAATTGCCGCTCAACCAACAATCTCGTAAACCCGCCCGCACCCAACTTTCTTTCCCGAATTTTATCAAAAGGTCGATCGTACATTCTGGTCACCAAAATCCCCACGTTACCCCACAAGTCCGCCGGGGGTTGAAACCCCCGTCTCATAGCAAAAGTCCTCTAAAAGAGGACTGAAAAGCAAATTAAATAAACAATCGAGTATTTGCCACCATAATCAAGTAAGCTGCTCTGCATTTAAATTGCATATCAAAAAAATAAACTCTTGTGGGGTGGGCAGGAGAGCCCGCCCATCTACTTCTAATCTTATTTGAGAGTGTCAACTAATTTTTCAACTCGTGCTTTAATTTCATCACGCACGCGGTGAAAAGTTTCGATTGGTTGTCCATCGGGATCGTCGAGTTGCCAATCTTCAAACACTTCTCGCAATACCCATGCTTCGGGTAAATTCACGCCGCAGCCACACAAAGAAATTACCGCATCGTAGTCTTCTGCATTGAATTCGCTTAACGGATTCGATGTTTGATCCGTGATATCAATGCCGATTTCTGACATGACTTGAATTGCTGTCGGATGAACTCTGCTTGATTCTAAACCGGAACTGGTGACTCCAATCTTGCCGGCTCCGATGGTTTTGGCGAATCCTTCTGCCATTTGCGATCTACAGGAGTTTCTTTTGCAGACAAACATTACTTTTTTCATGGTTTTTGTTGGTTGTTAGTTGTTAGTGATTGGAAAATTGTATGAGTAGGCTAGACAGACCCGGGCGTATTATGTCTAAAAAATCGCTTCTCAAACCACAGTGCAAGGTTAACTAAACTAATCAGCACAGGAACTTCTACTAATGGCCCAATCACCACAGCAAAGGCGGCACCGGAGTTAATGCCAAACACGGCAATGGTGACAGCAATGGCTAATTCAAAGTTATTGCTAGCAGCAGTGAAAGCCAAACTTGCTGATTTCGCATAGTCAGCTTTTATTTTCCATGCCATGTAGAAAGTTTCTAAGAACATTAGCACAAAGTAGAGCAGCAACGGAATCGCTATCCGCACCACATCCCTGGGAATCTGAACAATTAAATTTCCCTTTAAGCTAAACATTACTACGATCGTAAACAACAGAGAAATCAGTGTAAGTGGACTGATTTTAGGAATGAACTCGCTGTGATACCAGCGCTTGCCTTTGGCTTTTACCAACGCGACGCGAGTTAAAAAGCCTGCCAGAAATGGAATCCCTAAATAAATGAAAACAGTTTGGGCAATTTCTCCAATTCCTATGTTAACAACGCTGCCTTTTAAGCCAAATAATGGCGGTAAAACTGTAATAAAAAACCAGGCATAAACGCTGTAAAATAAAACTTGAAAAATACTGTTGAATGCCACAAGTCCTGCTGTATATTCAGTATCTCCTCTGGCTAACTCGCTCCAGACAATTACCATCGCAATACAGGGGGCTATTCCAATCATGATCAAGCCAGCCATATATTCAGGGTAATCATGTAAAAAAGTGATGGCTAACACAAACATTAAAATCGGGCCGATTACCCAGTTTTGCAATAACGATAGACCGAGAATCTTCGGATTGCGAAATATATCCCCTAACTCTTCATATCGCACCTTGGCAAGGGGTGGATACATCATCAGAATTAAGCCAATGGCAATCGGGATGTTAGTTGTTCCAACTTGAAATTGGTTGATAAATCCTTCGATACCTGGGATAAAAACTCCCAAGGCAACGCCGATTACCATTGCCATAAAAATCCATAAGGTTAGGTAACGGTCTAAAAAGGAAAGTTGCTTTAAAATGGTCGTATTCTTCATCAGTTATTTTGGATACCTCCTAGGGAAATGCCAACTTTAGATACTCTTAGGAGAGTTAACCTCAAGGGCGCTATTTGCTACGGCGATCGCCTCCTTGGCCGCTGTTTCCTTGCGTTCGCTGTGGCGATCGGTCAAATAGTCCGTTTGCTCGCGCAACAGCAGAGTAAACTTGTACAATTCCTCCATAACGTCGATCGCCCGATCGCGAAAAGCCGAATCTTTCATCGTTCCATCCTCATTAAACTCCTGATAAGCCTTAGCAACAGAAGACTGATTCGGAATCGTAAACATCCGCATCCAGCGGCCCAAAATTCTCAAAGTATTCACAGCATTAAAAGACTGCGAACCGCCACTAACTTGCATCACCGCCAAAGTGCGGCCTTGAGTCGGTCGAACAGCCCCAATAGTTAAAGGAATCCAGTCAATTTGATTTTTTAGAATCCCGGTAATATTACCGTGCATTTCTGGACTAGACCAGACTTGACCCTCCGACCACAAGCTCAATTCCCGCAACTCTTGAACTTTCGGATGAGTATCAGGAACACTACCATAAATCGGCAATTCCAGAGGATCGAAAAACCTAACTTCTGCACCAAAACCCTCAATAATTCGAGCCGATTCTTCCGCCAATAAACGGCTGTAAGAACGCTCCCTTAAAGAGCCGTATAAAAACAAAATTCTCGGTTTGTGCGTAAAACTTGTCATGATGCTTTTAATTAAAATCCCGAAATCCGTTCGACAGTTCTCGATAAACTGCAACTGCTAATTGTGCTCCCCAAATCGGAGCCACCCAATAAACCCAATGGTGTTCCCAAATGCCGCCAATTAAAGCCGGGCCGAGCGATCGCGCCGGATTCATGCTCGCTCCGGTAATTGGGCCCATAAATGCCGCTTCCAGTCCTACAGTTAACCCAATTGCTATTCCTGCAAAACCGATATGAGCGCGTCTATCTAGTCCCGAACCGAGGATAACAAACATTAAGATAAAAGTCAATACTGTTTCTAAAATTAGAGACTGCAACCAGTTACCGTTCAGAGGAACAGTTGCACCGAGATTTGCTACTTCACCTAAAGTAATTAGCAGCAGTTTAGAAGCTGCAATCGCGCCTGCACACTGCGCTAAGATGTAAGGTAAAACACGTTTTTTTGGGAAAAAACCGCTCGCCCAAAAAGCTAATGTGACAGCGGGATTTAGGTGGGCGCTGCTAATATGACCCGTAGCATAAATCATCGCGGCGACAACGGCTCCAAAGACAAAACTAATGCCTAAATGAGTGATCGCACCCTCGCTAATTTTGTTAACCATCACCGCGCCCGTGCCTGCAAACACCAGAATAAATGTACCCAAAAATTCTGCAATTGCTTCTCTTCTGCACTCCGGTGAGAACAAGCTGCTTGCCGTCTTAGAAACTGACTTAAACATTGAGTCGATCCGTGATAAATTTACCTCTATTGTTAGATTTTAGTTACCAATCTAAATTGACAGCTAACAAGCTAAAACATTTGACAGATGACCACTGATACCTAAAAAGTTGCCTGCTGTCGCAATAACTCTCCAATTGTCGAGTCAATTTGAGCTTTGCCACCAAAAACAGTCCCTACCTTGCCATTATAGAAGTGCTGATAAATTAGTTGATAGCCTTCTTTTGGTAAAGGAATATAACCCACAGAACTAACTAAGGTCGGAGCTTTCTTCATGTAGAACTCTACAAAGTTGCGTAGTTCTACTTTACTTTTAGCCGAGTTGTAGCTGACATAGATAAATAGAGGTCGCGCTAGGGGCTGATACTGAGCTTTTTCTACAGTTTCGCGGGAGGGCAATACTGCTCCTTTGCCTCTGTCAATACCTACAGCTTTTAATTTACTTTGGTTGTCTTCATAATAGGCAAATCCAAAGTAACCTAAAGCATTTTCGTCTTTAATAACTCCTTGCACTAAAATTGTATCGTCTTCACTAGCTGTATAGTCGGTGCGACTGGCTTTAGCAGTACCTACTATGGCCTCTGTGAAGTAGTCAAATGTACCGGAATCTTTGCCCGCACCATAGAGGGTTATCGGTCGGTTTGGCCAATTGGATCGAATCTGATTCCAGCTAGTAATTTTTCCTTGGGCGGCAGGTTCCCAAATCTTTTTCAATTCCTGTACAGTAATGTCTTTTGCCCAGTCATTTTTGGGATTGACTACTACTGTGAGTGCGTCAAATGCAATAGGCAATTCGTAGTAGCGGATGCCAGCTTTTTTGCAGGCTTCCATCTCCTCGGGCCGGATGGGGCGCGAGGCGTTGCTGATGTCTGTTTCGCCAGCACAAAACTTTTTAAATCCACCGCCAGTGCCGGAAAATTCAACAGTAATTGATGCTTTTTTGGGATTCGTGTTTTGATATTCTTTTGCCATCGCATCCGTAATTGGATACACAGTGCTGGAACCGTCTATTTTAATGCTTTGCGACTCTTGCGACTGGACTTGTCCGCAGGAGTTGAGGAGCGCGATCGCACCTATGCTCAAAGCAATTATACCTAGTGCGAAAACCTTGGGCTTTTCTGCTGGGTTCATTGACTTCACCCAATGCCATAACTAAGGGGTACAGTTGAATCATATCAATAAAACTTGATATGTCAAGTATGCGGAAAGACAAACAGGCAATTAACATATTAAGAAATATTGATTGGTCAACCCGCCTCAGAACAGGCGCGCGCCGGCAGGATTTGGCTAAAACGCCGATAGTCCGACAGGTACTGTTCCAGGGCGAGAAACTGAGCTAGATTGAGGCTGTAGTAGATCCAGCGGCCTTCTTGGCGACTGCGAACTAAAGCCGCTTCTTTTAGGGTTTTGAGGTGGAAAGAGAGTTTAGACTGATTGACTCCAAGCCGATCGCACAAATCGCAAACACACAACTCCTGTTCCCGCAGCAACTCCAAAATCTGAATCCGCAGGGGGTCAGAAAGAGCGTGAAAGCCAGCGGAGACAAGTTTTTCGGAAATTGGCGGCGGTGGAAGGCGATCGGGCGTAACCGTAGAATTTTTAAGCATCAATTATTTTGAAAAATCCATACAAAACATCATTTTCTCCAGATTCATCCCAGAAAATTGGTGCATTTAGGATTGAAAGATCCTTCCGAGTCGATATTACTTCGGATTTTGTACCCGTGCTGGCACATCAGTGAGTCCGGCTTTTTGCATCAGCGAAATCACCCCTATAGATAGAATTCCCCCAATAATTGCCCCGGCAACTACCAAGATGATAAAGACTTTTTGCAGAGTTTTTTTAGTAGCCGGGTGGTACTGTCTCGGCAAGTTTTCACCTTGCTCGTCAAGTTGTTGCTCCAAGGGGTCTAGCGGATTGGATGGATTTGAGTTAAAAGGATTGGGTGCTTGATTCATGGCTGGCTTTGGTTAAATAAAGGATATTAATAACTATTTTAACTTGCGATTTGCACGCAGCAGCTTAAATAAGCTGAGGCGCATCTAAATTTTAAAATCAAGTTTGATGAAATTCTTGTGGGGTGGGCGTCCCGCCTGCCCGCAAAATACAACGTAAGATGCGAGACAGCTTCATACATTCTGGCTTCACTCAAGACTCGATAAAATTTATTAAGATACCGAGAATTTTACCAACATTATTGATAAAGTATTCGGTGGTGTCAATCTCGATCGCAGTTCCTTCTAACTTGAAAAATTTCCAGATACTCCCAGTTGTGACAACTCCATAAATTGTCTGAATGTCATTTTCTTGACGCTGGTTAAATATCTGTGCTGCGATGGTTTCTGCCATGCACTGTCCTAAGCCGGATTGAATGTTGTCATTTTTGGCTTCAACCAAGGCGATAACTGGGGATTCAATGACTAGCTGTTCGGGCGATCGACTAATTAGAAAATCGCAATAACCGCTCAAACCCCTAGCAGGGTCTACATTGAATTCTCGACCCGAAAATAAACTCATCCGTTCCGGCAGTAGTTTTTTGATCTCAACTAATATCGGCGTGACAATTAGCTCAGAGCGAGCTTTTTCTGAATTAATTTCTAGTGCTAAAGGCAGGTTAAATTGCAAAGTTTCTTGCAAAAAAGAGCTGGCTTCTATTTCGGGAATGTCGGCAAATAAGTCAACCGTTCTCGTCAAGTTTATGCCAAAATTTGTCTTAATTTGTTCGACGCTAAATTGACTGTAGGGCATTTAACTCCGTTTCCCAAAACAATAACTTTTTTAAACATCGCAGCCGGGGCGGGTCGATCTGATTCTACCGTTTAAATTACAGATTTTAGTCAACCCGCCTCTACAAATTTTTTATGCTTCTGTTTTTGACAGGCGATCGAGCGAAATTGTTGCAGCTTGAGATACTTGAGAATTGCCGTCTTTTTCTAAATATTTCAAAGCCGAAACGCTTTTGGCACTCGGCAAATTGCCCAAAGCTTCAGCCAGCCTCTGCCGCGTCAGCCAATCTTCAGATTGAGCAAAATTGAGAATGCGATCGATCGCCCCCATATCCTTAATTTCCCCCAAAGCCGAAATCGCCGCCTGCTGGATCACCACGTGCTCGCTTTGAAGAGCTTTCAGCAGCACATCCCGAGCTCGCGGATCTTTGAGATTCCCGAGAGAAACCGCAGCACTGAAGCGCACCAGCCATTCAGTATCCTCATAAAAAGCCCGCACCAAAGCCTCAAAAGCTCTGATATCTTCCAGATAGCCCAAAGCACCCGCAGCGTCAGCGCGAATGCCATAATCCGGGTCACTTTCTAGCAATTTGACTAGAATAGGATAGCACTCTGCTGTCGGTTTGACTCCGAGAGCAAACACAGCCATCGATCGCACTTGCAAACTTTTGTCGTTCAATACCTTTTTAATCAAAGGTACAGCTTCTTCTGCCGACACGTTCCGCAAGTTAGCCAAAGCTACCATGCGATCGGCTGAATTTTCGCTTTCTAACTTGGTTGCAATTTGCTCTAAGCTTAAAATCGTCATTATGGGTAAATTTGTAGTAAAACTTTACATTTTGGTTATTTTGATTATAAATCAGTCTGAGTATAAAACTAAGCAGTAAAAACCGCCCAAGGATTTGCGATCGGTGAGATTGCCGATTAATGAGACGATTAATCTGAAGCTCAGATTAATGGAAATCATCAATTAGAAAGTCGATTATTTAAATCCGAAGCACAGGCGAGGTGTTTCTCAAATTCCCTTTCTTCTTTGCCCGATCGCGTTAGCCGCCCTCTGACAACCTGCAATCAACTATGCCCTTTTACCACCCGCCCTTTTACTCCTCAGCTTTAGAACAAGCGATCGACCGTTACCCCCTAACTGCCGGGCCAGACACTTCCCTAGCAGTGGCGATCGCCCTGATGAGTCAGTTGCAAAACAGTTGTCCAAGAGTCAAAACACCTTTACCCTCAGACCGTGGGGCGATGACCGAAACGTCCCCGCCCGACAAGGTGCGAGCCCGCTGCGTGCTCGTCGTGCAGAACCAGCAAACTATTACCACAGGGAACTTATCCGAGAATCCCAGCCGCGGGCTACTAATCGGCATATTAACTCCCGCCGACCTAGTGAGGCTGATCGCTTCTGGCAAAATAGACACTCAGCGAAAAGTAGCCCTGCACAAAATACCGATTTCCGAAGTGATGTCCCCAGTGTCGGTTTTCCTCACAGAATCCGACGACCAAGACGTATTCGGCGCTTTAGCCTTATTTCGCCAGCACAAGATTCGCTATTTGCCGATCGTCAATCAATTCGGCCACTTGGTAGGAGTGCTGACGCGGGAAAGAATTCGCCAAGTATTGCAGCCTTCAAACATTCTCAAATTGCGGCGGGTAGCAGAATTGATGACTACGCCAATTACAGCGCCCCATAACAGCTCGCTGTTGAGCATAACTGAACTGATGTCAGAGCATCAAGTCAGTTGCGTAGTCATTACAAAAAATAAAGAATTAACAATGGAGAAGCCAAAAGATGACCATACCTCCATTTTTCACTATTCCTTTCACCAACCCCTGGGAATTCTTACCGAATACGACATCGTGCAAGCACAGTTTCTCGAACTAAATTTCGAGCAAACCCTAGCACAAAAAGTGATGAGAACTCCCCTGCAATTTCAGCAACCTTCCGATTCGCTGTGGACGGCGCACAAGCAAATGCAGCAGCAACAAGTGCAGCGGTTAGTCGTGTGCGGCGGGCGCGGAGAACTGTTGGGAATTATCACTCAAACCAGCTTGCTCAGAGTCCTTGATCCCACAGAAATGTACCGAGTTGTCAAACAGTTGCAGCAGTCAGTTTATCAACTGCAAGCCGAAAAATTGGAACTGCTGCAAAGCCGCAATGCTAAATTGGAACAGCAGGTGCGCGAACGGACTGCCAAACTCCACGAACAGGTGCAGCGCGATCGGCTATTAACTCAAATTTCCTTACGGATTCACCAATCCTTAAACCTCGAAGAAATTCTCCACGCCAGCGTCGATGAAGTCCGACAAGTTTTACACGCCGACAGAGTAGCCATCGTGCGTTTTGAGTCGAGCAATTTCGGCATTGTCGTGGCCGAATCCGTTGCCGAAAAGTGGTCTTCTATCTTAGGAGAAATCTTACCAGATAATATTTGGCAAGAATCTGCAACGGTAATCGAACAGGAAGTTTATGCCGTCCCTGACATCGACCTAGCTTGTTTGAGTACCGAAAAATATGCGCGATTCCAACAAGCGCAAATCAAAGCTTATTTGATTGTACCAATTTTGCAAGACGGCAATTTGTGGGGGATGATGTGCGTCCATCAGTGTGCAAAATCTCGGCAGTGGCAATCTTCGGAAGTAGATTTGCTGCTGCAACTGGCAACTCAAATCGCGATCGCCATTCAGCAAGCCCAACTCTACCAGCAAGTACAAAATCTCAATACTGACCTCGAACGCCAAGTCCAAGAACGCACCGCCGAATTGCAGCAAAAAGTTCAAGAACTCGAGCATTTAAACGTTCTCAAAGATGAGTTTCTCAGCACAGTTTCTCACGAACTGCGGACGCCTTTAGCTAATATGAAAATGGCTATTCATATGCTGAGAATTTCTCCCACACCAGACCGACGCCAGATTTATTTACAAATTTTAGAAACAGAATGTACTAGAGAAACAGATTTGATTAATGCTTTGCTCGATTTGCAGCGACTCGAAGCAGCAGCTTGTCCGATCGATCTCGAACCAGTAAACTTAGAAGTCTGGCTACCTACTATCATCGACCCGTTTTACACCCGCGCCCACAACCGCCACCAGCATTTGCAAGTAGAGTGCGATCGCTACCTCCCCACGATCAGTTCCAACCGCGCTAGTTTGGGACGAATTTTAGCAGAACTCCTCAACAATGCCTGCAAATATACTGCCAATGACGGCGAAATCTCTCTCAAGGTTGAGTGCAAAAAGGGAGATAGAGACGATGGTGGACAAGCTAAAAACTTGCAACAAGCAACTGCTCTCGCTGCCAAAATCCAATTTAAACTCAGTAATCAATCGTCCATTTCCATAGAGGAATTGCCTCGAATCTTTGAGAAGTTTTATCGAGTTCCCAACGCCGACCCTTGGAAACAAGGAGGTACCGGTTTGGGTTTAGCTTTGGTTGAAAAACTTGTCGAACAGTTGCAGGGAAAAATTGAGGTTGAAAGCAGCAATGGCTGGACTAATTTTACCGTCACCTTTCCTACCGAGCCGGATGGGAATTAGTCCGCCATCAATCGATTTTAGATTTTAGATTTTAGATTTTAGAATTGAAGAAAGCGACTCCACTGATACAGCGTATTCCAGGTTTGTGAAGTGTAGGGACAAAGGCTTTCGCCGTGTCCCTACGGGGAGCTAATATCTAATCCGGCTGCGCCGGAATGACAAG
>ENA-OFDP01000192-OFDP01000192.1-metagenomes-genome-assembly--contig:-NODE-192-length-29211-cov-5.721841_pt1 | contig 29211 bp, 38 predicted proteins | sample MGYA00153389_OFDP01 | MGnify analysis MGYA00153389
AGCACAAACTTCAAATATTCGGGCGGCTCTTCCAGCGTTTTGAGCATGGCGTTAAAGGCCGTGTTCGTCAGCATGTGAACCTCGTCAATCATGAAGACTTTGAATCGCCCCACGACCGGCTTGTACACCGCCTGCTCCAGCAGCTGTGCAATCTCATCAACGCCGCGGTTCGATGCCGCGTCCAGCTCGGTGTAGTCAACAAATCGGCCTGAATCAATGTCCCTGCAAGCCTCGCATGCCCCACAGGGCGTGGCAGTAATGCCGCCCTGGCCGTCTGCGCCAATGCAGTTCAGCGACTTGGCCAAAATGCGTGAAATAGTGGTTTTGCCAACTCCCCGCGTGCCGGTGAACAAATACGCATGGTGCAGCCGTTGGGTGGTCAAGGCGTTGCTCAGCGCTTGCACAACATGGGCCTGCCCGACCATCTCAGAAAAGTTTTTTGGGCGGTATTTGCGGGCAAGAACTAGGTAAGACATTTCTAATTCTAAGTTGAACATTCGGGACCCCAACAGGGCGCCGAGACCTAAAGCCGCTACAGGCTGCAATCCCAGAGCGATTTAGTTCCTGATGGCGTCGTTTTTCATTTTTTCTTGATCGCGAAGCATTTCCTGCTACTTCATCGTTTCTTCGCCATTGACCATTTCGTGTTTTGGTTCACTCCGCCCGGCAGGCTGGCGCAGCCGGCCAGTCCACTCAGAGCCAGGGCTGCCGCTAAAGTTGTAAATTCAGGCATCTTTTTCATCGTTGATCTCCTGGATAAAGTTGCGCAGGATGGCACAGTGCTCGCATTTCAATCTGAAAGCTTCGCACCCAATGGGCCGTCCAGACCGCTCCGGTCTCGTACAATACGCCTTGACGAGCCTTCCCGCATGGTAAAGCGGCCAAACGGGTCAGGTGGGGAACCAAGCAGCCCTAACTGTGGAGTCAGTGCCGGGGTAAAGGCTCGTCACCTTTTTTGCCGCCGCAGTGATTATTTGATCAAAGCCAGCATATCTTTGAAGGCTGGATGGTCGGCCGTTCGCAGCCACTCAAAAGCCACCATTTCAGTGGTGACCAGCTCAGCGCCGTTTCCGGCCAGGCGGTCAAAAGCGGCGTCCCGGTTGGCTTCAAGCCGTGAGCTACAGGCGTCTGTTACCACCCACACGTCAAACTCTTCTTCCAGAAGGTCGAGTGCGGTTTGCAGCAAGCACACATGCGCTTCGCAGCCTGCAATCACAACAACGTTGCGAGCTTCGTCTGGTTCCTGGGCTTGGCTCTGCGGCTTTTGCATGTGCTTGGGCAAGCTTCGGGCATTGCCCCGGATCTGATCGCCTTGCGGCGGTTTGCGTGCCGGTGGGCGCAACCAGTCGCCAAGGCCATCTGCCATAGCGCTGAAATGCGCTTTGGACAGGGTTTTTCCGTTTGCCGCGTCGATGGCGGCCTGAACAGCAGCATTATTGGGCCCCAGCTTGTCGGGCAACTGGGCTGTTGCCCAAACTGGAACCTGCATGATGTGCGCCATTTTGGCCAGCCGAACGGCGTTTGCCAGCACGCGTTGCTCGTCGAAAACGACGGGGGTCAGCCGGGTCTGGTAGTCGACCAGTACGAGTTGGCAGTCATCGGCGTCCAGCAGCATGGGTGAATCCTTGTGGTTTCAGTGAAAAACGTCAATTTTTGGTAAAACTGACCGTTTTAAGATACAAAATGAGCCTATCGCACTTTAAACACGGGCGCAAGCAGCTATTTATTTAGTAGCAACTTTACATCTCACTACTTTTTAAGACGCACGCAGGCCAAATCGCCTTCTGCGCAATTGCCTAGTTTGCCCAGCTCGACCACACGCACCCGCGTCATCCGCGCCGCGCATTGCCAGTTGACCATACCCTGCGCGCTACCGCCCTGCACGGCACTGCTTTCAAACGCACAAGTCGCTGTGCGATAGGCGATCCAGGAGGTCTGTGCTCGGCGAAACAAGTCGCGCTGCTTTCCAGAAAGCTTGCTCGACACAGATTTGTTACTTTCAGCGTAGCCCGCATTGGCTGCCAGAAAATCTTCATAGGCGCAGTCATTCATTTGTTTCTGTGTGCTGGGCCCTTTGCAATCTAGCGGTGCATTTGCGCTGGCGGTCTGCGCCCACGCGCTCGGGCCGTGCAAAACCATTGCCAAGGCAGTTGCTACCAAAAGTTGATTCATATTGACTCCCTGGAAGTTGAAGAAAAGACCATTTTCAGCCCACAAAAAGCACCCACCACCAAGGCGTATGCAAGCATGATTCCGGCGGCATTTAAAAGCGCTGCGCGCAAGCCAATGGCCAGCACATCGATGAATGCGTAGGGGTATAGATGCAAGATTTCACCCCGCACAAAAACGTAGACCAGATACACCAGCGGATAGGCTAAAAGCCATGGCGCGTCTTTCCAGCCCAGCGCGCGCGCCGGAACTGTCCAGGCCCAGAACACCACCACCAGCGTGGGCACACCATAATGCAGCGCCACGTCGGCCCAAAATTGCGCGCCTTCGGGCTTCCATAAGTGGCGAAGAATTAAAAAATACACTGCGCCCACGATGGTGATGGACGCAGCAGTCGCCGTCATCACAACCGGGCTTGCAGCGCGCCTATACGCAAAAAAGCCCGGCCCTGCTGCATGTCCCGTCATGACCAGCGCCGCCAGCAGATTGGTCAGCACCGTGAAAAACCCGAAATACACGACCAACCCCATCATGAAACCACGCCCCTGCGCAAGCACGATGCCCATCGTCAGCCACAGCTGTACGGCCAGCGCAGCCCAGGCAACCAAAGCAACGCACGCAGCATAGGTACGGCGCGAGGAACTACTTTGAATCATGCGCGGGATGTGCTTTTAAAGGCATGGGTTGACGGGCAACTCTGCAAATTTAAGCAGCTTGGTGGACTGCAGCGTTTCGGCCAAAAACAAACCAGCGCCAGCAAAAAACACACCACACCCGTCAAAAAACCGATACTTGAAATTTTAAGAATTTCCAGGTCAGAGGTTTCCCCCAGAAACAGCGAATTAATCGTGACACCAGTCAAAATGGAACCCAACGTCAGCAAAGCACTGCAGCTGTTGGCCAGATCACGTGCAAAGTTCATTTTGGTTTTTCAAATTTGCGCGCTGCCCAAGCCTCGGCTGATGCGCGGTTGAGTTTGAAAGACGCTGCGGTTTTCACTTCGGCCAGCAAGTCACCGCCCTCATCACGCGCAGACAGCATCGCGAATGGGTTGTCTTCATCAGGCACGATGTCGAGATTCACTGTCACCCGGCCAGATGGTGCCGTGACGGTCACGCTCTGGTGCAGCTCGGCGTGCAACTGCTGCTCATGCCTGCGCACAAATTCTGCTGCTGTTTTAACCAGTGTGTGGAATGCATTCACGTCAAGAGGTTTCGGGTTCTTTTTGTCGCGCCCCATCGTCCAGGGCCCGACCAGCGCGGGTTCGGGCTCACCGTCTTTGATCATGGCGACTGCCCAGCCGTCATCGTCTTCGTTTTTGAGTACCTTGGCGGTCCAGCCGTCGGCAACCCACAGACGCGGCTCTTTCACTTCAACCATATCGTTCATGTGACTAAACCCCCAAATCGCAAGTGCTTTGTGCCGTGTGAGACACATACACCTTTTGCGGGTCCCGGTTGTTGCAGCCGTATTCTGCGGCGCGTACCTTTTGGACGGCAGTATCAAACGTAAAAGGCGGCAGCGGTGGTTTTGATTCCATGAAAACTCCTGGTGTTGCGCAAGCGTCGCAGCATTATCATGCCCCATCACACCACGCATTAAAAATGAACGCAGAGCAAAACGAACGCATCACCCGCATCGGACCCGGCACGCCGTGCGGGCAGTTGATGCGCCGCTATTGGCAGCCCGCAGCACTCGTCGCCGAATTTGATGCGGCGCTTGACCCACGTATGGCCTCGCGGCCAGTAAAAGCTGTGCGTCTGCTGGGGCAAAACCTGGTGCTTTTTAAAGATGCGTTGGGGAGCTGGGGCCTGCTCGAGCGCAACTGCGCGCACCGTGGCGCTGATCTGTCTTTTGGCCGACTGGAGCCAAGTTCTGAGGGCGGTGGGCTACGTTGCCCTTTTCACGGGTGGAAGTTTGCGCCCGATGGCCGGTGCCTGCAGACGCCCGCCGAGCCCCCGGGTAGCAAACTATGCGAGCGCATACGGCAGCGCAGCTACCCGGTGCAGGAAAAAAGCGGCGTGCTGTTTGCGTGGCTTGGCGATGAAGACAGTACGCCGCCGCCGCTGCCCAACTTCGATTGTTTTACTGCGCCCGGCACGCACAGCTTTGTGTTTAAAGGCCTGTGGAACGCCAACTGGCTGCAAGCCGTCGAGGTTGGCATTGACCCCGCCCACCCCTCGTACTTGCACCGATTTTTGCAAGATGAAGCGCTAGCGGGCGTTGGCGGCAATGCGGCGGGCAAGCAGTTTCGCAGCGCCGCGGCAGGCGATGCGGATGGTGAGCAATGGCCCATGACGCGCATCATGCGCGAATTCGCACAACCCGACATCAGTTTTACGCCTACACCCTGGGGCATGCAACTGACCGCCCTGCGCCGCATGACTGAGCAGCTTGTGCACGTGCGCGTGACGCAATCGATATTTCCCGCCACGTTTGTGATTCCGCTGTCCAGCACCACCACCATCACACAAATGCATGTGCCGGTGGACGACACGCACACGTATTGGTATTCGTTTTTTACGGGCTTTGCCGAGCCGCTGGACAAAGCCGCCATGCGTGCCCAACGCGCGGCATTCATCCTACTTCCCGACTACATTCCAAAAGCTGGGCGCCACAACAACTGGGGTTTTAACGCCGATGAGCAAATGAGCACGACTTACCTCGGCATGGGCGAAGAAGATATTAATGTTCATGACCAATGGGCAGTTGAGAGCATGGGTGAAATTGCGGACCGTACCCGAGAGCATTTGGGCACCACAGATAAAGTCATCATGGCCAACCGGCGGGTGCTGATAAAGGCGATTGACGCAGTGCAAAACGGTGAAGTAGCCCCCGGCATGGCCGACAGCGCACAAGCAGCGGCAATGGCTGGGCCCGATACGGTGGATGGAATTGCGCCGGCTGGCGATTGGCAAAACTGGTGGCAAACTGAGGCGCAGAACAAGCGCAGTGCAGCACCTTGGGTGACGGTAGCCCCGTGAAAAATTTCGCTGAGCAGACCGGCGTACACGACACTGCGCGCCAGGCAGCGATTGACCGCATTGCAAAATTGATGACGGATAGCGGCATTCACACTGTGCGCTTCGCCTGGTGCGATTTGCACGGCATGCTGCGGGTCAAAACGCTGCTGGCCAAGGCAGCGGTCAAGGCAATGACCAATGGGTTGGGCATGGTCAGCACATTGCTGCTTAAAGACACCTCTGACCGCACAGCCTACAAAATATTTGATGTCGACGGGGTGCGCACCCTGCCTGGCTTTGAATTCGCCAGTAACCTGATGCTGCTGCCCGACCCAAGCAGTTTCAAGGTGTTGCCGTGGTTGGAAAAAACCGCATGGGTGCAGTGCCAGCCCTGGTTTGCAAACGCAGCGCCAGTCGCGCTGGATTCGCGCCGCGTGCTGCAAACCGCCCTCGCCCACCTGGCCGCTGGCGGGTACAGCATGGTGTGCGGGTTGGAAGTGGAGTTTCACATCTACAAAATCAACGTTGATGGCGCGCGTCACCAGTTAGACCCCATGCAGGCAGATTGGCCCGGCCCGGTGCCAGAAGTCAGCTTGATTCACCCCGGCTACCACTTGCTGTCTGAACAATGGGCTGACATGGCCGATGCGCCTTTGGACATTGTGCGGCGCACTGCGCTGGCATTTGGCCTGCCTTTGGCATCGCTTGAAATCGAATTTGGCCCGAGCCAGGTCGAAGCCGTTTTTGAGCCGACGGACGCGCTAACAGCAGCCGACAACATGGTGATTTTTCGCAGTGCGGTCAAGCAAGCGCTTCGCCGGGCGGGCTACCACGCTACCTTCATGTGCAGGCCACCGTTTGACAACATCATGTCCAGTGGCTGGCACTTGCACCAGTCCCTTTGCGACCTGAAAACTTCTCAAAACGCTTTTATGCGGACCGCACCTGCACCGGGTAGCTCGCCTGAACAGGCAAGCCACGCACTCTCAAACATTGGTGCGCATTACCTGGCCGGCCTACTCGCGCACGCGCAAGGCATGACAGCTTTTTGTGCGCCCACCATCAACGCTTACCGCAGGTTTCAACCCAACGCGCTTGCTCCGCAGGCAGCAGTCTGGGGCCGCGACAACCGGGGTGCCATGCTGCGCGTGATTGGCCAGCCAAACGATGCTGCAACGCGCATTGAAAACCGAATAGGCGAGCCAGCAGCAAACCCGTATCTGTACATTGCGGCTCAAATTTATGCTGGGCTTGACGGCATTAAAAACGAACTTTGTGCACCGTTGGCAACGCAGTCGCCCTACCAATCACAATCGCCGCTGCTGCCCAGCAGCCTGCAGCTGGCTCTTGACGGACTTGGAGCGGACGGCGTTTTGCGCAGTGCGTTTGGAGCTGAATTTCTGGATTACTTTAGCCACATCAAACGCGCCGAAATTACGCGCTACCAAGCTGCATCCGATCCCGCCGAATGGGAGCGGCGCGAGTATTTTGGCCGAATTTAGACCCAACCCACACCCTAAGCAATACCTGATGAGCCCTTCAATTACTATTAATTTCATAGCTGCTCGCGCCCAAAAAACGGGCGCTAAAGGCACTTTTGACACTATAAAAACGACGGGGAAGGTCGGCAAGAGCCTGATGGAAGCCGCCACCAAAAACGGCATAGACGGCATTGCTGCGGACTGTGGCGGGTTGATGACCTGCGCCACTTGCCATGTCATCGTGACGGACGAATTCGCTTCGCTTTTACCGCCGCCCGATGATGAAGAGCTGGCGATGCTTGTTTTTACGGCTGTGCCGCGCGAACCCAACAGCCGTTTGAGCTGCCAGATCAAACTGACCGCTGCGCTGGACGGCTTGACGGTTATGCTGCCCGCAAGCCAGTACTAAAAGAGTATTCACTAGACAGAGTTGCCCGACGACTTCAAGTCGGCACTTTCGTGCCCAGCCACCAGCTTTCCCAACAAGCGGACCAATTGGTCTTGCTCCAGGTCGTCAAGTGGCCCAATAATTCTCACTTGGGCGTGGGCAACTGAGCGCTTCATGGAAAAAGCAATCTGCTTGCCCTCCTCCGTTATCCACAGCAGCTTGCGCCGTTTGTCGTCCGCGTCAGCCGCACGCGTCACCCAGCCTTTGACCTCCAGCCGCGAGATGACTGACCCGAACGTTGCGGGGTCAAACGCGACGTTTTTTGACAGCGTGACCTGGTCTTCCGCCGGATTGTCAATCAGGGCATTCAAGATGGCGAACTGCACCGGCGTGACGTCAAACCCGGCGGTTTCCTCCATAAAAACTGCAACAGCAATTTGTTGGGCGCGGCGGATCAAGTGCCCCGGAGCAGCTGCGAATTTATAACTTTTGGTCATGCTGGCAGTTTAAAGGCGCACAGGTCGCACAGTGGTGCTTTAGACGACAGGGTTTTTCTTCTTGCCCTTTTTAATAAGTATGCTTACTATTATTCATGGATAAAAAAACCAGCTTCATCATCTCCGGTGGTGGTATCGGAGGCTTGGCGACGGCGCTTGCGCTCGCACAAGACGGCTACCCGGTGACTGTGCTGGAGCAATCTGCAACCTTTGGCGAAATCGGCGCGGGTATTCAGCTTGGCCCCAATATTTTTCGCATGTTTGAAGTGCTGGGTTTGACTGAAGCGGTGAATACCGCAGCCTTCTTCCCCGCCGGCCTTGGCATGAACGACGTGGTGACGGGTGAAAAGATTGTGCGTGTGCCTTTGGGCGACGCAGCCAGGTCGCTCTATGGGTTTGCTTATGGGGTGATTTACCGTGCAGACCTGCACCAGATATTTTTGGACGCTTGCAACGCGCAGCTGAACATCACGCTGCGCACTGATTCGAAAGTTGAATCTTTCACGCAGACGACAAACGAAGTCAACGTCATCCTGGTACGTGGGGAAAGTTTGACAGCCAGCGCGCTGATTGGCGCAGACGGCATGTGGAGCCGCATCAGGGAAGCCGTTGTGGGCGACGGCAAACCGCGCGTATCAGGCCATATTGCATACCGCGCAGTGCTCAAACGCGAAGACGTACCTGAACACTTATGGAGCGAAGACGTGGTGCTGTGGGGGGGCGAAAAAACGCATCTGGTGCATTACCCGCTCCGGCGCGGCGAGCTGTTCAACCTGGTAGCGGTTTTCCACAGCACGAAGTACGACGAGGGCTGGGACAGCTTTGGCGACACGGCTGAATTAACCGAGCGCTTTGCCAACGCCTGCGCGCCCGTAAAAGAGCTATTGGGCAAAATCAACACCTGGAAAATGTGGGTGTTGTGCGACCGCGAACCAGTCAAAAATTGGACCGACCGCCGCGTGACGCTGCTCGGCGATGCAGCGCACCCTATGCTGCAGTATTTGGCCCAAGGGGCGGGTCAGGCGATCGAAGATGCCGTCGTGTTGCGCGAAGCGCTGCGCTTTACGAACGGAGATGCTCCAGCGGCTTTCCAGCATTACCAGCAAGCCCGGTACCTGCGTACTGGCCGCGTGCAGCTCACCGCACGTTTGTATGGCGATATTTACCACGCGTCGGGCGTCAAGCGAGAGCTGCGAAATCAGATGTTCCAAAGCGGCACCGAGAACGCTGGCTTTGCTGGACTGAAATGGATGTACGACGGAATTGAGCTTTCAAAGCTGTTTAAATAACGAATACTTTCTCAACCGATAAACCTCTATTTATGGAACCCGTCATGAAGTCGCAAACTGTACGCACCCAGTTACCACGCCGCAAAACGGTAAACGCTATTATTTTAGTAGCTGCTTGCGCCCTAAATATGGGCGCTATAGCCCAAACCAGCACCGAAAAATTGATTGCTACAGCGGCTACAGCAGCCCAGTGGCCGACCAGGCCAGTGCGCATTTTGGTGGGGTTTCCTGGAGGCTCCACGCCCGACATGGCCGCGCGTACTTTGGCCGAGCCACTGTCACGCGCGCTGGGCCAGAGTGTGATTATTGAAAACAAGCCTGGCGCATCAGGCAATATTTCTGCCGATTTGGTGGCTAAGGCGACTGACGATCACACGCTGGGCGTAGTGATCAATGGCAATTTGACCTCGGCCAAGTTGCTGTATTCAAAGCTGCCGTACGACCCTGCCAAAGACTTCACACCCATTTCATTGCTGACCACGGCTCCTTTGGTGCTGGTAGCGCCCACCAATTTGCCATCGGGCGTGGCGTTTTTTGATGCAGCCAGAGCCGGTGGAGATAAATGGAACTACGGCTCGGTGGGCAATGGGTCAGTGGGGCATTTGGGCATGGAGCTGCTCAAGTCAAAAGCCGGTGGCCTGCAGGCTGTGCACGTGCCGTACCAGGGCAATCCGCAAGTGGTCACGGCTTTGCTGGGCGGACAGCTGCAAATGGCGCTGGTTCCCCCCGGTATCGCGCTGCCGCAAATCAAAGCGGGCAAACTCAAAGCGATTGGATTGACCAGCGGGCGCAGCGCATTGGCTACCGAAATCGCCCCGCTTGCCGAAGCCGACATTCGCAACTTCAGCCTGGAAGTGTGGACAGCACTGATTGGTCCAGCCAACCTGTCCAAAGCGGCGCAGGCCAAATTGAACTCTGAAGTCTCAAAAATTATTCGCGATGCCGACACCCGCCAAAAGCTGTTTAACCAGGGCTGGCAGGCCGTCGGCACATCGCCCGAAGGTTTGGCAAGCCGCGTGAAAAGCGAAACCGCAATTTTGGGCGGCATCATCGCGATGCGTGGCATCAAAATCGAGTGATGTTGCCCCCACGCTCGCTCACTGTGTGTAGCTCGCTGCCCCCCGAGGGGGCTAGCCTTGCTTGGGGCGGCCCGGCGCTGCGGCTGTTGCCCCCACGCTCGCTCACTGTGTGTAGCTCGCTGCCCCCGGAGGGGGCTAGCGTTGCTTGGGGCGGCCCGGCGCTGCGGCTGTTGACTCTCATCTAACTATGACTTTTGTTCAGGAACCTTCCCGCCAACTTTCAGTTTTCGGCGCGTTTGACGTGGTGGTCATTGGCGGCGGTCCGGCAGGCTTGGCTGCAAGCAGCAGCGCCGCCAAACGCGGCGCCAACGTGCTGCTGGTGGAACGCTACGGCTTTTTGGGCGGCATGGGCACTGCTGGGGGCGTGACCAACTTTGCCGGACTTTACGGACGCAAAGACGGCGTAATGTGCAGCGTGGTGCATGGCGTGGTGGACGACCTGCTCGCACGGATCGAATCGCTTGGTGGCCTCAACGCTCCGCAAGACGGCATGGCTGGGCGTATTCGGGTGCGTTCATACGACGCCAGCGCCTATAAATGTGCGGCTGATGACATGCTGCTGGCTGCTGGCGTAAATTTGCTTTTCCACGCCTGGGCTGCAGCGGTGGTGATGGAAGGCAGCCAAATCAGCGCTTTGATAGTGGAAACAAAATCCGGCCGCCAGGCGATTCAGGCGAGGTGCTTCATCGACTGCTCGGGCGACGCCGACGTGGCGCATTTTGCTGGCGTGCCCTACCAGGTCGGCGACGGCAACGGCAGTGGCTTGTTTCCCACCACGATGTTTCGTGTGGGGCACGTACAAGCTGAACGTGCGCTGGCAGCCATTGGAGACTTCAAGGCCATCAATATGCTGATGGCGGACGCGCTTCTGGCGACGCCTGGCAAGTACAGCTTTCCCAGAGAAGGCGCGATTGTGCGGCCCCAAAGGAACCCGACCGAATGGCGCGCCAACGTCACGCAGATCAGCAACGCGCAAGGCAAGGCAATGGATGCCCTGGACGCCCGGCAACTCAGCGCGGGTGAGTCTGAAGGCAGACGCCAGGTGGCTGAATACTTCAAATTTTTAAAAGCTGAAGTGCCGGGTTTTGAGGCTGCTGCGATTGTCGATATTGCGCCGCAAATCGGTATTCGTGAATCGCGGCGCATGACGGGCGTGTATGCGTTAAGCGGAGAAGACATTCTGTCGTCGGCGCGCTTCGACGACGCCATAGGCATCAATGCGTGGCCGATGGAGTTGCACACCGCTGGCAAGATTGAATGGCAATTTCCGCGCAGCGCCGAAACCGGGTATGGCCGCGCATTCAACGACCTGCCGTGGCGGATGCTGGTGCCGCCAAATGTTGACAATTTATTGGTGGCCGGGCGCTGCGCGTCCATGACGCATGAGGGCCAATCCGCCGCGCGCGCCAGCGGTGCCTGCTTTGTAATGGGCCAAGCTGCAGGAACCGCTGCTGCCATGCTTGGGGCCAGCCAGCGGTTTGCCGACATCGATGTACCAGCTTTGCAAACCGCATTAAGCATTGACGGCGCTTATCTTGACCATGAACACCCCTGACCACATTGCCGTGCCGACTGAGACCGCAGCAGAGCGCGAGGCGTTTTACGGCGCAATTAGCCAGCATAACCTGACGCCCCTGTGGGAAGTGCTGCACGCCCTCGTGCCGCCCTCGCCCGCCACACCTTGCGTGCCCGCAGTTTGGGTGTACAGCGACATTCGGCCATTTTTAATGGCTTCTGGCCAGCTCATCACCGCCGAAGAGGCCGTGCGCCGCGTGCTGGTGCTTGAAAACCCGGCCCTGCGCGGCCAGTCGTGCATCACGCAGTCGCTGTATGCGGGGCTGCAGGTCATCTTGCCCGGTGAAGTTGCGCCCAGTCACAGGCACACGCAAAGTGCGCTGCGTTTTGTTGTCGAAGGGCATGGCGCATACACCGCTGTAGATGGCGAACGCACGCAAATGCAGCCAGGCGACTTCATCATCACCCCCAGCTGGACTTGGCACGACCACGGCCACGATGGAGCTGCCGCTTCTGACAACCCCGTGGTCTGGCTTGATGGCCTGGACATACCGATGCTGCGTTTTTTTGACGCTGGTTTTGCTGAAAACGGCACTGCTGCCAGCCAGCCGATTCGCAAGCCGCAAGGCATCAGCGCGCACCGATACAGCGCCAATATGCTGCCCATGCGGTATGACGCGCCTTTTGGCCAAACGTCACCGATTTTTAGCTACCCCTACGAACGCACGCGCCACGCGCTGCATGAACTCGAGCGCCAAGCCGATGTGGATGCGTGGGACGGCGTCAAGCTTCGCTATGTAAATCCGGCTACAGGCGGCTCACCCATGCCGACGATGGCCACCTTCATGCAGCGGCTGCCTGCAGGCTTTAGCGGCAAGCCTTACCGCCAGACCGACGGAGCGGTATTCAGCGTGGTTGAAGGCACTGCCAGGGTCAGCATGGAATCGGGCGGCAACACCACCACTTTCGAGGTCAGCCCGCGAGACCATTTTGTAGTTCCGTCGTGGTACACCGCCAGGCTTTCCAGCGATGCTGGCTGCGTGTTGTTTAGTTTTTCAGACCGTCCGGTGCACCTGGCATTGGGCATACACAGAGAAGAAAGAATGCAATGAGTGATTCATCAAGCTACGTTTTCGCGCCACCCGCCACAGTGTCGGTGCCCGTTGTTGGAACTGACAAACGCTTTGCCGTGCACCGCGTGTATTGTGTGGGCCGCAATTATGAAGAGCATGCCAAGGAAATGGGTTTTACAGGCCGCGAGCCGCCGTTTTTCTTTTTAAAGCCTGCCGATACCATCGTCGCCGTCGAAGCGGGACAAACGGGCCGCATACCCTACCCCAGTCTGACGAAAAATTTTCACCATGAAATTGAACTGGTCGTAGCCATTGGCACTGGCGGGAAAAACATCACGGCGGCCGAAGCGCACAAGCACATATTCGGCTACGCGGTGGGACTGGACATGACGCGCCGCGACCTGCAAGGTGAGATGAAAAAAGCAGGCCGGCCGTGGTGCATCGGCAAAGCGTTTGACCACTCAGCGCCGATTGGCCCAATCACGCCCATAGGTCAAGCGGGCGATGTGTACCATGCCGAGCTGTATGTCCAGGTCGCGGGTGTTGACCGCCAGCGCAGCAATGTGTCCAAGCTCATCTGGAACGTCGCGGAAACAATTGAGCACCTGTCCGCCGCGTGGGAACTGATGCCGGGCGATTTAATCTACACCGGCACGCCCGAGGGCGTGGCTGCTGTGTTGAGCGGCGACACGATGGTGTGCGGCGTTGCCGGGCTGGGCACCTTGACGGTTACTGTCTTGTAAAAACCCGTATGAAAATTCTTGAGAATCTGGCGAAATTTTGCGCCATCATTGCCGGGCTACTGCTTACCGGCATCACGCTGATGACCTGCGCCAGCCTGATTGGGCGAAACACGACGGGCGCATCTATCGTGGGTGCGTTTGAGCTAACCGGCGTTGCTGCAGGCGCTGCCATCGCTCTTTTTATGCCGCTCTGCCAACTGCGGCGGGGAAACATTATTGTTGACTTCTTCACTGCGAAACTCAGCGACAGCGCCAACGACAAACTCAACCGCTTCGGCACCCTGCTGCTGGTGCTTATTTTTGGCCTGCTTGCCTGGCGCACCACATTGGGCGGGCTCAATGTATTTTCGGCAAACTCTGAGACCCAGATCATGGGCTTTCCTGAGTGGGTGGTTTACGCTGCCATGGTGCCACCGTTCATACTGACCGGCTTGATTGCACTGCACCAAACCGTGTTTGGTTTTGCCTCCGGAGAAACTGCCGAGACCGCCATATGACATCACTGAGTTTGACGGTATTGATTTTTGGCAGCATGCTGGCCCTGATGGCACTGCGCGTGCCGATTGCGGTCAGCATGTTTGCGGCGGGTGCGATTGGCTATGTCACGCAAACCGGTTGGGCACCGTTTGCGAGCTTCCTCAACACCCAGGCGTTTGCACGCTTTGCGGGCTACGATTTGTCGGTGATTCCGCTGTTCATCCTGATGGGGCACTTCGCTACCAAGGGCGGTATCAGCAAATCCTTGTTCGAGTTCGCTGCCGGCGTGATGGGCCGCTTCAAGGGCGGGCTGGCCATGGCCTCCCTGCTGGCCTGTGCAGCGTTTGGCGCTATCAGCGGCTCATCAGTCGCTACGGCAGCCACCATCACGGGTGTGGCGCTTCCAGAAATGCAGCGCCACGGCTACTCGGGACGACTGGCAACCGGCACGCTGGCGGCAGGCGGCACGCTCGGCATACAGCTTCCGCCGTCGATTGTGCTGGTGATTTACGCCATCCTGACGGAGCAAAACATCAGCAAATTGTTTGCTGCAGCCATCATTCCCGGCATCATCGCCATGTGCGGCTACATGCTGGCCGTTGCGATTTTTGTGCGCGTTGTTCCTGGCCAGGCGCCTGAAGTCGAAGCAGACCGCCAGGGCGTCACGCTGCATTCCGTACTGGGGGTCGCGCCAATTGGCGTCATTTTTCTGCTGGTATTCGGTGGCATTTATGGGGGATTTTTCACCCCTACTGAAGGCGCTGCGGTAGGCGCTGCAGCAACGTTCTTGACCGCGCTGCTCAAAGGCGAGATGACGGTTGCCAAGTTCAAAGAGTGCTTTTACGGCACGGCCGTCAGTGCCGCCATGATTTTTTTGATTTTTATTGGCGCTGACCTGATGAACGCTGCGCTCGCTTTGACCCAGGTGCCGAACCAGCTGGCTGCGTTGGTGGGCAGCTGGGGGCTGTCGCCACTGGTTGTTGTGGTGGCGATTTTGCTTTTTTATGTGATGCTCGGCGCCGTCATGGACGAGCTGTCGATGTTGCTGCTGACAATTCCGATTTTCTTTCCGATGGTGATGGGCCTGGACTTTGGCATGCCAAAGGAGTCCGTAGCCATTTGGTTTGGCATCATGGTGCTGATGACGGTCGGGTTTGGTCTGATTGCGCCACCTGTTGGGCTGAATGTGTACATCGTCAACGGGATGGCCAAAAACGTGCCGATGGGCGAAACCTACCGGGGCGTGATGCCGTTTTTAATCAGCGATGTGTTCCGCACCATGCTATTTTTGTTCTTTCCCATCATTCCACTTTGGCTGGTGAAGTACATCACTTAATACTTAATCTGGAGAGCTTTTTCAACACTGGTGCTAACTGCTGCGATCGGCGGCTGCCAGCATCCATCAACTCCACAAAACTTCGCGATACTTTTTAAACCCTATGACCACTTCACAAACACCTAAGTCACACTACCGCCTGGGCTTGATCGTGCCGAGTTCCAACACCACAATGGAAACGGAAATACCCGCAATGCTCCGCGCGCGCGAGACTTTGTCCGCAGAGCGCTTTACTTTTCATTCAAGCCGCATGCGCATGAAATCGGTCACCAAAGACGAGTTGGCCGCCATGGACAAAGACTCTGACCGCTGCGCGCTGGAGCTGTCAGATGCGCGTATGGACGCAATGGGTTACGCGTGCCTGGTTGCCATCATGAGCATGGGCTTGGGCTACCACCGTCAGTCCCAAAAACGGCTGCATGAAGTTACCGCAGGGAACGGCGCTCCAACACCCGTCATCACGAGCGCGGGCGCCTTGGTCGACGGTCTACATGCCCTGGGGGCCAAGCGCGTGTCGATCATTGCGCCCTACATGAAACCATTGACAAAGATGGTGATTGAATACATCGAGAACGAGGGTATTGAAGTGATCGACAGTATCTCGCTCGAAATCAGCGACAACCTGGCGGTAGGTGCACGCGACCCCAGAGCACCAGCCGAGTTGTGGAAGCAACTCAAGAACACCAAGGGCATTGATGCGATCGTCGCGTCAGCATGTGTTCAGATGCCTTCGCTTGCATCGATACCACTGATTGAGGCGGCCAGTGGTTTGCCGGTCGTATCGGGCGCTGTTTGTACCACCTACGCTTTGCTGAAATCATTGGGACTGAAGGCCGAAGTCCCCGATGCAGGCGCCCTGCTTTCGGGGCGCTATTAATTTTTTACACTGGAAACTATTTCATGACAAAAAAATCAAACTCGCTGCGTTGGCTAACTACCTTCGCTCTTGCAACTGCGGCACTGGCAGCGCCAGCCATCTTGCTTGCGCAGGGCTACCCCACCAAGCCAATTACGCTGGTCGTTCCCAATCCGCCGGGCGGTTTTGTGGATGCATCAGCGCGCATTTTGTCAGACTCATTGGCAAAAGTGACATCCCAAGCTGTGGTGGTAGACAACCGCAGCGGCGGCAGTGGCAACGTGGCTTATCAGGCAGTTGCCAAAGCCAACCCGGATGGCTACACCCTGCTGAACTCTTATTCGGCATACCACGTCGGCAACCCAAACCTGACACCCAAACTGCCCTGGGTTCAGAAAGACTTTGTACCCATCGCTCTGATTACTGTAGCGACCAATGTCATCACCGTTCACCCGTCCGTGCCCGCCAGCAACTTGAGCGAATTTGTTGGCTATTTGAAAAAGAACCCCGGCAAGCTCAGTTACGCATCACAGGGCACGGGCTCACTGTCGCACATTGGCACAGAAATGTTCAAGCTGCAAACCCAAACCAGCATGGTGCACATTCCTTACCGTGGCTCAGGACCGGCTTTACAAGACGTGCTGTCGGGCCAAGTGCAGGTATTCATCACTACCCCGCCGTCCGTGATGGGACAGGTGCAGGCGGGCAAACTCAAAGGGCTGGCAGTAGCAGGCAAAAGTCGCCATCCGGGGCTGCCGAATGTGCCCACCACTACCGAAGCTGGCTTAAAAGGCTTTGAACTTGAAGCCTGGGTAGGCATCTTTGCGCCAGCCGCAACACCGCCGGACATCGTCGCCAGACTCAGCGGGCAAATAAAAGCCGCTCTGGAACTGCCTGAAACCAAAACTCGAGCGGATGCAGCAGGAATTGAGCTGCGTTATATGAATCCAGTCGCGTTGGATGCGCTGGTTAAAAAGGACACGGATTTTTGGGCGAAGACTATTCAATCAGCAGGCATAAAAGCCGAGTAAAGCCAAACATTACCCGCTATAGGGCATACACGGGTTTCCAAAACCTGCAACCGCCCTTAAATTTTCACTTCAACTTTTACCAATTCAAGGACGCCTCATGATCGCCAGACGCACACTTCTTAAATCCGGTGCCGCCGCAGCCTTGGGTGCGCCCGCACTCTCTGGTTTCGCGCAGCAAGCCGTTACGTTGAAATTTCACACCTTCATGTCGCCACAGTCCAATGTGTGGCTGACCATGCACAAGCCGTGGATGGAAAAGGTTGAAAAAGAATCTGGTGGCCGTATCAAGTTTGAAGGCTACCCGGCCATGCAGTTGGGCGGCACTCCGGTGCAGCTGTATGACCAGGTCAAAGATGGCGTTGTGGATGTGGTGTGGACTCTGCCGGGAAATACGGCAGGCCGATTCCCAAGAGTTGAGGTGTTTGAACTGCCCTTCATGATGAACAACGCAGAAGCGACTTCCAAAGCGTACTGGGAGTATTTCCAGACCGTGGCCAGCGACGAATTTAAAGACACGCAGGTTATTGCAGTTCAGGTACACGGACCAGGAGTGATTCACACCACGGACAAGCCAGTGAAATCGATTGCTGATTTGCGCGGCATGAAGGTGCGCGGTCCGACCCGGCAAGTTACCAAACTCTTGGGCGTGCTGGGTGCAACGCCTGTGGGCATGCCGCTGCCCAGCATTCCTGATGCGCTGAGCAAAGGCACCATCAACGGCTGTGTGATTCCATGGGAAGTGGTTCCATCGGTCAAAGTCAATGAGTTGACCAAGTTCCACGCGGAGTTTGACCCTGCCGGGGGCAGCTTGTACACCACCACTTTTGTGATGGCGATGAACAAGGCAAAGTACAACTCGCTTGCACCTGACTTGAAAAAGGTGATCGACAACAACTCAGGCATCGCAACTTCCGCGTTTTTAGGCAAAACGCAGCAGGGCAATGACGGTATTGGTCGTAAGTCCGCCAGCGAAAGGGGCAACACCATTTATACGATCAGCGTGGCTGAAGCGCAAGAGTTCCGTCGCAAAGCGCGCACGGTTGAGGTTGAATGGGTCGAAGACATGAACAAAAAAGGTTTTGACGGCAAAAAGCTGCTCGATACCGCCAAGGGCTTGATTGAAAAGCATGGCAAGGGCACCAAGGCTTGATCCACCCTTGTACCGGGTAGGGTCAACTAAAAACTGGCCCCAATTAATAAAAAACGGCCCGACAGGCCGTTTTTTATTACCTTTTTGGCCTGTAACCAAATTAAAACGGGCGTAAGCCGCTATTAAATTAATACTAATAATGGGCTCCACAACTTAGTGGGGCGAGCTTTGCATGGCTGCAAGTAGTCTGCGCGCGCCTAAAGCGATAAAGCATCTGCAGCACCCGCATCAACTGCTTTGCCCGCAACCGCTGGGTTGGCACAGGACTTACCAAACAACCCGCAAAATGCGCTGTCGATCCGTGAAACCCAGGCGCTGCAGCTGGTCGCCAAGGGCTTTACCTTTGAAGAGATTGCCAAATTAATGCGCGTATCGCGTATCGCGTCATACCGTCTTGACCTTTGTACACCGGATTTATGTAATGCTTGAAGTTCACTCTCAATTGGAAGCCGTTGAAGTAGCGCGCCGTCTGTGAGCCTGGGCAACTACTACCTGGAGACTTGACTACAACGAGATCAAACCTTGTAGCTGCTGCGGGCGTATCCCGCCTGCGCTGTCTCGCCGCATTGAGTCGCCATTTGATTGGCTGTTCAATGCAACCCGGCAAGATTGACAAACGAATCGGTTAATCTTGCACACCTTGGGCTGCTGGAATTTAGATTGGCGCGGCTATTAAGGGCAAGTCAACGCCACTTGATTTAAAAGGGGCAGGTCAACAGCACTTGATTTAAAAGTGGCAGGTCAACAGCACTTAATTTGAAAGCCACTTCATCAATGCCTTTAAGTGATTTGCGGTAAGCGACCGACATGGTTTTCCTTGGCTAATTCTTGTCTCTGACGCAACTTACTCAATGGGTAAAAAACCAGACGGTGGAAACCTAGAATCTATACGTGGTAGCCGCGCTTTGGAAGTACCACCTAAAACCAATTGTTCGAATCCTGACACTGCACTGGTGGCAACCTTTCCCATGCGCTTGACATAACCCATGCGCTCCAAGATAAAAAACTTTTCAGCCAGCGGTTCAAACGCCATTAAAAAAGGAACGTACTGTGCGACTGGGCAAACCCCATCCACCAGCGTCAACACGGTTTTAAGGCGCAAATCCATCGGCTCCGTAGAACTTCTCAGCGCCGCGTACCCCGCTGGTGTGATTCCGAAAACAACTTCCGACAATGCGTTCACAGGTTTTCCCGAAGCGATTTTTTGATTGACTTTAGGTGCTGCACACTTGGCTCACCTGCGGACACAACCATTTGTTCATAGCCGCCGAGCGTAACGGCCAGAAGCTCCAGAGTCGTAATTTCCTCAATTTCTTTGAGGATTTGCACAGACTGGTCTGGAAGGTACGTCTTAACAAAATTCGCCATCGAGTCAAGAATGTCTTGCAACGCGGAATTGTGCAAATGCCGTGAGGCAGGCGAGGCAGGCATTACTTGGGTCGCCAACTCGGAAGCTTGCCACGCATCCATCTTGATGGAATCTGAATGCTCAGCGTAAAGGCTTCGGGTCGGCGCCCAATCCGCCGAAGTGGGTACTGCCAGGGAAGTGGGCGGGGTAAACGCCCTTTCTGCTAGATGGTCCGTGCCGGTCTGACCAGCCGGTGCCACAGACTCAATTTGCGTTATGAGGCCGGCCATGTCCAGCGACTGCAAAATGGCCCTGACGTCACCGAATGAGCTGAGGTTTTTCTCAAACGTGCTGACCTGCGTGCGGCCGTCGATTACCTTGAGTATCGACTTCAGCTTGCGCGGCAAAGCAGACTGCGGGCTGTACGCTGCCTCCTGACCTTTCTCAGTGCGAACAAATACAGCCATAAACAGCTTCAACTCCTCATTAGCAAACCATAAAATTTACATCTCGGGAGAGTTTATAGTGAAAAGAGTATTCAGAGCGCACCAGGCTCAGTGTGAAGTTGATGTTCAACTTTTTTCGTTTGTCAACAAACAAAAGCTGTGCGTTAGATCGCGCTAAATCGGCATGACCGCTCACAGTTCGATGATCCCGAAAACGCTCCTGGCTTACCGCAAAAATACCCTGGAAAAACGGCATTAAAGCTGGTGGCTTTGCAACCCGGACAGATTGGCTACACTTCGCAGATGCAACGATCCGCCCTGAAACATTGCCGGGAATGCGCCGGCAGTTTGACCTACCGCTTACCAGACGACGGCGACACAAAGCACCGCGCAGTTTGCGCAGTCTGCGCAACGGTGCATTACGAAAATCCTTTAAATGTGGTTGGTACAGTGCCGTTTTGGGGTGTCGATGGGTGCAAGGTATTGCTGTGTAAACGCAACATTGAGCCTCGAAAAGGCTATTGGACTTTGCCTGCAGGCTTTATGGAGCTCGACGAGACGACCTCTGAGGGTGCAGCTCGCGAGACCATTGAGGAGGCTGGGGCCCAGTTTGAATTGCAAACCCTGTTCTCGATAGTGAACGTGCGCCGCGTTGGCCAAGTGCACCTTTTTTACCGCGCCAAGCTATTGAGTGCCGAGTTTGCGCCCGGACACGAAACGATGGAGGCCCGACTTTTTGAAGAGCAAGACATCCCTTGGGAAGATCTCGCTTTCAAAACCGTCAAAGCCACGTTAGAGCGCTACTTTGCAGACCAGCGAAACCGCTTGTATGGTTTTCACGAAATAGACGTCGAATAACGCAGTTAAATAAATACCATTGCTGGCCGTGAATGGACGGCAAATGCGTTAAGACCTCAACGGTTTTGGCTGGAAACCTTTTTTAAAAAAGACTTTAAATCAATAAATACGGGCGCAAGCAGATCCTGTATTCATAGCGGTCTCTGATGATTGGTGTTGCCCCAGCTGGAACTAGTCTGGGCTTGAGCGACTATGAAGCGGTGAAACCGCTTGAATGATGGCTTGAAACCCGCATGAATGCTGCGTTTTGCAAAATCAAAAGCCGGTTTGTACCCCCGTCTGTACCCCCGCTTTGGGTTTGATACCCCCCTTTTCCGCTTGATTGAATTTGATTGTTTTCAAACGGAGAATTTTTTCTCTGCGTGGGATAACGTGTGGTTTCCAGCAGGCAAGCGCCGGACTTTTCAGCCCCCCCCTTGCGCGGGTTCGCTCATGCTCTGTTCCGGGCCTGTTACTACAGGCTTAATCGCTTTCATGCAGCCCCCTACCCCAGCCAGCCCTTTTGTTCACGCACGGCCTGATTCATCGCCTTGATGGCCTACCGTAGCATCAGCCAATGCCCGCCCGCCCAGGCATTACGCGACACCACCGCCCTACCCATGGGGCTTTTTGGCCCTGTTGACTGTTGCCACGGTTTCCACTGGCTGATAGCTTCGCTCTGCCGTTTGCGCCGCTCTGGTGTCCATCCTTTTGCCAGCTTGCTCATGGTTTGCCTCCAATAGTTTGTTTTGCTCGAGCTTGGATTTTCCCGCGTGCGTGCGCATGTGCGCGCGGGAAGTTGTGTGTTAGCGTTAAATCAAATGGAACGATTGGTTTCCGATTAGTCGAAGTAGCAGACTTTTTTCCCGCCCCCTCCGGCTAAAAAATATATCTCATCCTATTTTTGTTGGCAACTGTTGACCAGCTCACGCGAAGCCTGGACAGCGGCATTAAGCATCTTGGTCAGATTCCGAAGATGCGCCCTATGGCCGCCCGTCCAGGCATTCTTGCTAACCCGCCGCCTGCCTTCACGCGACCTCGGCCCGGTGGACTCAGCCCACGGTTACTGTGTGCGGATTAACTCTGCTTGCTGCGCCCTGCGCTCCAATGTCCAGGAAGTTGCCATGATCTGTCTCCAATAGTTTGTTTTGCTTAGGTTCGGATTTTCCCGCGTGCGTACGCGCCCTTGCAATTGGCTGCGTTCCGCTTTGCGTACCTCCAACCTGCTTACCAGCGTTGTTGACCTGTTGCGGCCCGTTGGCAATGTTGGCCTGTTTTACAAAGGTTGCTTGCCTTGGGTATTTCAAGTCAACCAGCGCCGATATGGTTGCCCGGCTCTGTGCCTGTGCTTTCAAAGCAAGTCCCAAGAAAGTTTGATACTGCGGCAGTCGATCCTGCGTACAAGCACGCCTGGCCAAGCTCGTAAAAATGGTTTGTAGCGCCGTAGCTTGGCTTATCAGCATGGTCTCCAGTGTGTGCAAGTCACCCCCCTTGACCTCCGTAAAGGTGTCGCGCAATTGGTCAATCAAACCGCCTAATTCAACGTCTTTGCCCATCACGTTGCCTTGGTACGCCTGAATCACTGTCGCGCCGTTCAGTGATGGCGACACAGCCAAACGCGCTTTCTGTACCGTTGTCAGCTCGCTTACCTTCACCATCGGTTGCTCTGAGGCTTTTAAGGGTGCTTTTTTGGTCGTGGTCATGTTGGCTCTTTTTGGTTAAGTCGTGTTTTTAGTGGCCCCCGCCACTTACTCAAAGGCAGGAAAGCAGCAGAGATTGAGAACAGAGAATGGCTTGTCTATAAAGGTGTCCACGGCTGAAACATTAAAACCACCTGAAAAGTGGCCTACAAGTCCACGGCTGAAACCATAGCCCCCTGTTTCAGGTTTACATTGTTTCGCCAGTGGACTTGTAGCGCGGTGCATGTTTCAGCCGTGGACAAAGGATTGTGTTTTGCAGGCACTGCTCTACCGCCATTGGGTAGCGTCCAATCCAGTTTGGTTTTGATAGCTGGCATGGGTGATGGCGTGCTGGCCCGGTAAGCTTTAGGTTTAAAGTTGGCTAAGGCTTCATGGTCAAACTTGGGTGATAAGTCCAGCGCGTGCCAGGTCAACGCAAGCAGCTCACAAGTGCTTGGCATGTGGCCTTTGCGCGTCACGTACACAAACCCGGCTTTGATCAATTCAGCCTTGCAGCGCCACAGAGTAGAGCGTGACCGCCAGCCGCGCTTGCTGACCACTGACCAGGCCACCGTCAAATTGCCATTGTTGCTGCCCCGGTACTGCCCGGCCAGCTCCAGCAGCAATTTGCAGACGTGGGGGCTTAGGGCAGTGAAGGCCGGGCTTTCAAACACGCTATGCACAATGCCTGTGAAGCTTTCGGTGTACTTGCTGCCCTTGAATTTATTGCCCGCCATGCTGGCCAGCCCCGCTATTGAGCACATACAAGCCAACCCGGTGGCGTTCGCCTGCTTCAGTCACCACGGTTTGCCAGTGCGTGATGATGTTGTGCCCCTGCTTGCGAAGCTGCAAGATACGCGCCGGGCAGTGGTACACGTCCAGGTAGCGCATGGCCTCAAACGTGTTGATGGAATAGAGCGCTAGCGCCTCCAGCAGCCGCGCCGCTTGTGAATGGCTGGCAGTGCCTTTAAACTCGTTTCTGATAGCTTCAAGGGCTGCAATCTTTTCTAAGGTTGCGGCCTTCTTTTTTTCTGGTTCTGGTGGCTCAATTGGCTCTGTGGGGTCATTAAACATGTTCATGTTGTGGCCTCCAGGTGTGCCAGCAGTTGCTGTGCATCGCACAGCTTGGGCAAGCAACGCACCTCCCCGTATCGCGCTGCGTGGTAGCTGACTGGCCCATCGTGCGGGTCGGTACGGGTCAATTGGTAGCCAAGCAAGGCAAACCGCGCCGATAGCGTGGCAAACGCTTTGCCGCCGCGCTGCCCGGTCGGGTAGTCCAGGTCGTTGCTGGTGTTGACGTTGGCCAGGCTGGCCAAGGTAGCCACAGTATTCGGGGTATGGTTCATACCAGCCCCCTGACCATAGCGGCAAAAACCAGTGCCACTTTAAGCATAAATTGGACTGTAGCGCAATAAAAACGGGCGCAAGCAGCTCCTAATTTTGAAGCGTTTGATATGCTGTACATGGCCTGCCCCTTCAAACCGTTGCCAGCGCATTGGCTGGATCGGTGCGTTTGGCGTGCAAGGTTTTGACCAGCTCGCGTATTTCAGCGTCTGATTTGCCTGCAATGCGCGCTTGGTTGATAGCAGCCATGTCACCGCTAGGCCAGCCACGGGCGCGCTGCCCAATGGCTTTACCACGGGGAAATACCCCCGCTCGAATAGCGTTGTAAATTGAGGCGTCTGAGCGGTGGCCCGTTTGCTCTTTTACCGATGGAAGTCTGAGAATCTGCATACCTGTAGCCCCTTATCGCCGTATGGCGGGTTTTGCTGCGAAGTGCAACAAGTGGGGCAAATCTAAGTGTTCGATTCAACAATGAATAGGTTCAATTGACCCAGCTAACTATGGGTAGGATGGTGTCAAATAACCCGCAAAGCCGCATAGACATTGGCTTTTCTGGGGTAGGTGGACTACCTTCTAGGGCCCGTCGGTAGATTGTCAGGTCGGAGCATCGATGCTATTGATCTAGCTTTATCCCTTGATATTCCACGCTCTGATTGCAACCATTCAGAGACCATTTCGTTCGTGGGCGCTGTCGTGAAATCGCTGGGATCGTAGAGTACCCACCATTTTCTAGCGGCTGCTTCAAGGTGGCCTAAGGTCTCTGTGTGATGTTTCCCCCACGGCCATTTTTCTGACTTTAGATTTTTTTCAATAGGAGTCGAATTCTGAGATTGAACAAACTCATATTTAGTTTTAAAACCATTTCCCTTCGCAGCAAACCATCTTTGCAATTCTGAACGATCAAAAATTAATTCTCCTTTCTCTCTATCCGCACATAATTTTCTTGTCCAATTAGTTGATTCTTTTGAACTGGTAAAACAGGGGGATTCACTAGATAAGAAGTGACTCATTGAAGTCGGAATAAGTGCCCACTCTGGTATTTTTCTTTGGCTTTGCGGACTTAGCAAGGCATGAGGGACATTGCAGATGGCTCCATTCAGACCATTATTCATTGCGTGTATCAGGGTTTTTACCTCGGCTGATTTTTCAAAAAGTTCATCAGATTTGGAAAATTGATTTTCATGCAAGCAAAGCTGCGATTCCACTCCCGCTGCTAAATGTGCAGCCTCAATCAAATCAAAGGCTGTAAAAAGATCGTAATGGTTCAAGTTCATCCCGTCCCCTGAAAACGCCTGACTAGAAAACCACCGCCGCCGGGTCAGGGTGTTCCGTTTTCACCACGGGCAATTACTCCGTGGCTAGGCGTGGCTTAAAAAACTTACACGGTGGCAGGCTCGCGCGCTTCTTCAACTGTCATAGTGATACCGACACGCAATCACCACCAGCGCGTCGTCTGTAGCGCGGTAAACCAGGCGGTGGGTTTCGTCAATGCGCCGTGACCAATAACCTGACAAGTTGCCCAGCAGCCCCTCTGGTTTGCCGATACCTTGAAATGGGTCACGCGCCGCCGCTTCAATCAACACATTGATGCGCTTGAGCGTTTTGCGGTCTTGCCCTTGCCAGTAGGTGTACTGCTCCCATGCCTCAGGCACAAAAGTAATGGCGCGCATTTACGCGGTAACCAGCTTGCGGGGCTTGGCTTTGCCCGCCTTGTCCTGTGCAACGGCTTTGGCCAGCTTTGCAGCGTTGGCGGGGCTGGCCATCAGGTGCATGGTTTCCATCACGCTCTGGTAATGCTCAAGGCTCATGACCACCGCGTCAGCCCCATCACGCCGGCTGATGATGGTGATGTCATGGTCTTGTGCCACACCATCAAGCACGGCTTTTAGGGAGTTTCTGGCTTCAGAATAGTTAACGACGCGCATGATTGACCTTTGATGACTTGACCATACAATTGTACAAGTTAGCGAGCAAATTGAAAGTGTTGCCTGCCTCGATGGGTCGTGCCGAGTTAGCCATCAAGCCGCCTTGAACAGAATCACGTCCCCGCCCGATGCCAGTTTCTCCAGATAGTCTGCCCACTGTTACATCATGCTGGTGCGGTGTTTCAGGTACTGGGTGCGGTTGTACGCCCTGCCGTTTGCGTCTTTTACGGCATGGGCCAATTGCGCTTCAATCACCAGCGGGTCAATATTCAATTCTTCTGCCAGCAGTGTGCGGGCGGTGGCTCTGAAACCATGCACGCTTTGCACGTCTGGCCCATAGCCAAGCGTCAGCAGTGCAGCGCGTAGCGTGTTGTCGCTGATCGGCCTGTCGTGGCTGCGTTCACCATGAAAAACCAGCGCGCCGTACCCGGTCAGGGGCTGCAATTTGCGCAATATGGCCACCGCCTGCGTGGGCAGTTGGACTTGGTGCGGATTGCCGTTTTGCTTGCCTTCTACGCTGCGTTATGCGGCTTGAAGGAATCGTCCACAAGGCCGCGTCAAGGTTAAATTCAGCCCATGTCGCCGCCCGCAGCTCGCCAGGGCGTTGAAATAGCAGTGGGGCCAGTTGCAGCGCCGCCCGCACAATCGGCCCGCCCTGATAGCCCCGAATCACGCGAATCAGTTTGCCCAGCGCCAGCGGGTCTGTGATGGCCGCAAAGTGTTTGCCGTGGTGGGGCTTTAATGCTCCGCGAACATCGGCGCTCACGTCGCGCTGTGCCCGGCCTGTTGCCACTGCATAGCGCCACACTTGCCCGGCGGTGGTCAATACCCGGTGTGCAACATCCAGCGCGCCGCGTTCTTCTACCCTGCGCACGGTGGCCAGCAGCTCGATGGCTTCAATCTCCCCGATATGCCGTGACCCCAAAAACGGAAACAGGTCTTTTTCAAGGTTGCGCTTTTCACGGATGGCGTAATGGCTGCTCCAGCTGTCCAGCTTCATGGCGTACCACTCACGGGCGGTTGCTTCGAAGGTATCAGCCGCCGGGGTCAGTGCTTTGAGCTTGGCTACTTTGCGGGTTTGTACCGGGTCAAGGCCTTTGCTTTTTTCAAGCTTGGCTGCTTCACGGGCTTTTCTGGCTGCGGTCAGGGTTACATCGGGGTAGCTGCCCAAGGCCAGCTGCTTTTCAGCCCCTGCAAGGCGGTATTTCAAAAACCAGCGCTTTGACCCGGCGGGGCTGACCTGCAAATACATGCCGCCTGCATCAGTAAACCGCACCTGCTTTTTATCGGGCGGGCAAACCACGTTTCTGCATTGGGCATCGGTCAGCATGGGGGTGCAACTCCTGTTGAAAATGGGGGTACGACAAGCAGCCGTTTTACTGCGAGATTCTCAAAAACGGGGGTATAAAACCCAATATTTCCTGAAAATCACTATCTATACCCCCGGTTGTACCCCCTACTTGGGTTAGCAATTAATAGCTGCTTTTATCCCCTGTTATCGCGTAACTCCTTGATTTACCAATGAAAAAGGCCTTTAAGAATCGCTCCTTAAAGGCCTTTATACTGACTAGTGGTCGGTGTGAAAGGATTCGAACCTTCGACCCCTTGCACCCCATGCAAGTGCGCTACCAGGCTGCGCCACACACCGATTAATTTGAATTATAGCGCGACGCGTTGCAGCAAATCAGTGCGCAGCATTGAGCAAATCACGGATCTCATACAACTCGCGCCTCACCAGTTGCAAGCGCTGTTGGGCAATGCTACCTAATGACAATTCAGTGTCATCGGACAACAACTCGCTCTCTTCGAAATCGACTGAATCAGCGAAATCTGCCGATATTGAATCTGTAACATCGACAACCTCAAAACCGTCGAGCATGACTTCACCATTGCGGCGCTTGTCACCTTCTATTTGTACAATTTCATGCAATTTGTTACGTGCGCCGCTTATTGTGAAGCCTTGGTCATACAACAAATCACGTATTCGGCGAATCATCAACACCTCATGGTGCTGATAATAGCGGCGGTTTCCGCGACGTTTCATCGGGCGCAGTTGTGTAAACTCCTGCTCCCAATATCGGAGCACATGAGGTTTTACACCGCACAGTTCGCTGACTTCGCCAATGGTGAAGTAGCGTTTTGTCGGGATGGACGGAAGAGAATTCTCCAATTAAATCAATACGCTATAGAAGAAAGTTCCAAATTTACTCTAAGTCCAAACTTAGCGCAAAGGGTATGTTGTTTTATTCAGGATGTGTTGCGTAGTCACACAAATGACACGATTTCTCTTCAGTTGACACCCGCTCTGAGAATGGGCCAATGCGGCTACAAATGCCAAGTGGACTCAGTCGTTTTGTATCTGGTCTTTGAGCTTATGACTGGCGTGAAATGTAACTACACGTCTAGCCTGAATAAGGATCGCCTCGCCAGTTCGAGGGTTGCGACCGGGCCGAGCCGCCTTGGTACGAATCTGAAAATTGCCAAAACCTGAAATCTTGACGTCGCTGCCATCCACCAGATCGTCAGAAATCAGATCAAAAAACGCGTCAATCATGTCTTTGGACTCACGTTTGTTCAGACCAATCTGCTCAAACAAGAGTTCAGCCAGGTGCGCTTTGGTCAGTGCTGGCGTTTCCAGACTTTCAATTGAAAATTCCATGTGTGTCCCACAATCGCAAGTAAGCTATTGGTGCATCACCCGCGCAGCCGGGCGTGCAATTGCTGTTGTAACTGAATGATAACGGCTTGGACCGTCGCTTCAATAACCTCTTCAGTTAGCGTGGCGCTATCACTGGTCAGTGCCAAACGCACCGCAAGGCTTTTTTCGCCTGCGGACATACCGGCGCTGCCTGATTGCGGACGGTACACGTCAAACAAAGTGGCGTCACGCAATAAACCGTTGGTGTCGGCCGCATAGATCGCATCTAGCAACGCCGAGTGCGTCACCGCCTCGGGGACGATGACTGCGATGTCGCGCTCTACGGGCTGCAACTTGCTGACGTTTGCAAACACGGGTACCAGACGCTTCAGCACAGCATCTAGTTCCAATTCAAAGACTAACGGAGCCTGGCTCAGCTCGTAGACCTGTCGCCACTTCGGATGCAGTTCTCCGACAAAACCAATTACCTTACCCTCAAGAGCGACGCTGGCACATCGGCCTGGATGCATGGCCGCATGCTCTGCCGACGCAAACTCGGGGCTCAAAGGCGTAAGCAAAGCCTCTAAATCGCCCTTGATGTCGAAAAAATCCACATTCTTGCCGCTGTTGTCCCAGCCCAGCGCAGATCGTGGCCCATAAGCGAGTCCGGCGACGCGCATGGGCTGATGAAATCCTGCCACTGTTGTGTCAGTGTTTTGGCTGGCCGCATCGCGCAAAAACACGCGCCCTAGCTCAAACACATTGATGCGCGGCGCTTTGCGGTCAAGGTTAAACTTTAAAACCTGTAGCAACGAGCCCAACAAAGACGAGCGCATTACGCTCATTTGACTGGCAATCGGGTTCAACAGTTTGATCGGGTTGGCGTTACCCGCCAGTTCATGCTCCCAGCGCTCTTCAACAAAACTGAAGTTGATGGTCTCAATGTA
>ENA-OFDP01000193-OFDP01000193.1-metagenomes-genome-assembly--contig:-NODE-193-length-29136-cov-5.815412_pt1 | contig 29136 bp, 34 predicted proteins | sample MGYA00153389_OFDP01 | MGnify analysis MGYA00153389
ATCGAGCTGACGCACCCTACAGGCCTCGTTAGTGGTTTAAATGCATAACAGCTTAGTCATGAGTTATTGGTTATTGGTTATTGGTTATTAGTTATTGGTTGTCAGTTCCAATTCCCAATTCCCAATTCCCAATTCCCAATTCCCAATTCAGAATTTGCACCTTTTGAGTGCACCATCGAGGGAAGCATCAAAATTATAGCCCCGTTCAACTGTAGGGAAATGTCCGGCTGGGGGTTTGGTAAAGTTTGGTTCTTTTCCGGGTTTGTAATCCATGCGTTTGATTTGCGGATTGTAAGTCCATTCGATCGCCCATTCGCCCGATCGATTTTGCCATCCCACCTCATCGTACATTTTGCGGTAGTCACCCAGGGCTTTGAGGACGCCTTGCTGAGCCGTAAAGCCAAATAAACCGTTGCTAGCACTGCTCCACAGTCGATCGACCGTTTGTAAATCTTTACAAGAGAGCAAGTCCATTTCTTCTTTAGGAATCAAGCCAGTCGATCGGGCTTTTGGGCCAGCCGCCTCTAACAAACGTTCGTAAGTTTCTCGATCGGCGGCTCTCCAGTTTTTCTGTAGTAAACTATCGCGGAGTTTCCGGTAATCTACACTGCGATCGCTCTCTAGCGGAACTTGATTTAATTGTTGCGCCACATCGCCCGATTGCTGAGGTATTTCTGCACTTGGGGCACTCGGGGAAGAAACCGGCGCTACAGAAGCTGTCGGGCCATTCGACTGCATTCTCATACCCACCCAAATCACTGCTCCAGCAAGACTAAATAGCCCCAAAACGACGAGGAAAGTCAGAATCAAAGCTGGTTTATTATTCTTTTTCATAGTTGTCTGTATTGTCGGTTAAGCCGTTGTGTATTTAAACTACATCTTTCGATCTTCGATCCCATATCAAAACTCATCAAATCCTCTATCCTCTGCCTCTCTCCCTACTCTCCCTCTCTCCTCCTCTCCTCCTCTCTCCCTCTCTTCTACTCTGTTATTTCACTCTAACAGCCAACCAAATAAATCTCCTACTGTCAGTTGCAATTCCCTCGCAAAAGATGGCACGGGCAATAACTGTTCCGGTTCGTCAAACACCTCCGTTGATTGATTCGGCCGATATACAAAAACCGATTGCTCCTCTGGATCAATTAACCAGCCCATTTGAGTTCCGTGTTTCAGACAATGTAAAATATTTTTAGTAACTTTAGTTTGGCTTTGGTCGGGGGAGAGGATTTCAATTGTCCAATCCGGGGCGATCGCAAACACATTTGCCACACTGCCATTTTGTTTACGGGGAATGCGCTCCCAAGTAAATATACTCACGTCGGGAACGATCGCTCGATCGCCAAAAACGCACCGTAGTTCGGGAAATGCTCGCGCCACCTTTTGAGGTTTGAGAGCAGCATTAGCAGCACTTGTCAACTCACCTTGAATGACACTATGTTCTCCTTGAGGCATGGGTTTTTGAATGATTTTACCGTCAATGTACTCGCTGGCTGGTTTGGTTTCTGACAACTTCAGAAACTCTTCGATTGTTAAAGATTTTGGTAGGGTTTGTACCATCCGATTTTACCTCTAAGATAGGAGTTTTATCTGCTATTTTATCAAAAATTGCCGGGATTCGCGCGATCGTTGGTCTACTTACTTCTTCCTTCGGCTATACCACCTTGCATCCTGCGGCTAATCTTGCTTCTATATATTCAGAGACAGTTTTTGAGAGATTTGGGATTGAAAATACTTTGCCTCAGTAACGGCCACGGAGAAGATGCGATCGCCCTTCGCATCTTGCAGGAACTACAACAGCACCCGCATCCCCCAGAATTAGCCGTGTTTCCGCTAGTGGGCGAAGGCCAAGCTTTCGCTCAACTGGAAAACGCCCCCATCATCGGCCCGGTGCAGCGGATGCCTTCAGGCGGCTTTATTTACATGGACGGAAGGGAATTTTTGCGCGATGTCAAAGGCGGGCTGCTTCAGTTGACCCTAGCTCAATTTAAAGCGATCCGCGCTTGGGTGCGATCGCAAAAACAATCTGGGAATCAAGACGGCGTTATTCTAGCCTGCGGGGATATTGTCCCGCTGCTGTTTGCTTGGCTCAGTGGCGCGCCCTATGCTTTTGTCGGCACGGCCAAGTCCGAGTATTATTTGCGGGACGAAAACGGGCCTCTGGCTCGCAAATCCCGGGGCATTAGTTTGGAGAGTTTGTCGGGTTCGGTTTATTTGCCTTGGGAGCGCTGGTTGATGACTCGATCGCGCTGTCGGGCCATTTTTGTCAGGGACGCGCTCACCGCCGACAATTTAAAAAAGCTGGGAATTCCCGCTTACAATCTCGGAAATCCGATGATGGACGGACTCGAACCGGAAAACCCCGCCGGTTTTTACGGCCCTGACGCAGAGTTTCGGGAAATGCAGCGATCGCTCGTCATCACCCTACTGCCCGGTTCTAGAGCGCCGGAAGCCTATGCTAATTGGCTGCTAATAGTAGAGGCTGTAGCCGGAATTTTGTCCTTATTTGCCGATCGTAAATTGCTATTTTTCGGAGCCATTTCTCCACAGTTAAACTTAGAAGCTTTACGGTCTAGTTTAGAATTTTTTGGCTGGCGTCAAGAGGGCGAAACTAGAACGCAGCGGCGAGAAGGAAGTATTTTGCGATCTCCTGTTTCTAGCGCTCAAGAAATTCAGAAAGAATCTCCTAATTTGCTATTGCCCTTGACCTTTGTACAGAGAAACGCCACGATGATTTTGACCCAGCAAAGTTTTAACGATTGTTTGTACGAAGCCGATTTAGCAATAGCAATGGCAGGAACTGCGACAGAACAATTTGTCGGCTTAGGAAAACCGGCGATCGCCATTCCCGGAAACGGCCCGCAATTTACTTTCGCTTTTGCAGAAGCTCAAAGTCGCCTGTTAGGCCCGTCATTAATTTTAGTCAAACATCCGGCCGAAGTTGCCGGCACCGTCCAATCTTTGTTCCGCGACCCCGACAGGTTACAGCTAATCGCTGAAAATGGCTGGCGCCGCATGGGAGAAAGCGGTGCATCAGCCAGAATGGCCGACTGTTTAATGCAGCAGTTCGGCGGTGAATGCAGCAATACTCAATTGCCGATCGTACACTAGGAATCCCATAATTTTATCTCCCTTCCGCATATTTTTAATTATAATTTCTTTTAAAAAAATCTCTTTCACCAACTAGCTTCCATTGTTTGTAGTGAGGACTTTAGTCCTGTAATTGTTATAAGGACTAAAGTCCTCACTACAAACCTAAAAAATTTAATTCGCCGTTTTTGGAGAAGATTTAATCCAGAAATTAGCTTAAGTAATTTTAAAATCAGACTTAACCAAAACTCCCGGTTCTCGTTGCATCGGCAGCACATCTAAAGTATCCGTTTGCGCGCAATATTTTAAATCTTCAATCACACCCAAACCTAGGAGGCGCTGGCCGTGACTGGCACGTTCCAACAATTCATGTAACCGATCTTGCCAGTGCAAATAAAGAGCAATCGCGGCAAATACTTCATCGTTACCAGCAAACTCACTCGCAGGAATACCACTTTCTGCTAGGAGGCTTTGGGCGATCGCCCCAGCGCAAACCGTATCTTCCAACGAATAACTCCCTTCCCAACCAGAACCCACAATCCAAATAGTTTCCGGCTTTTTACTTAACAAAAACTGGACTACAGATTTGCGATTGATCAAAGCCGCCGTTAACACAGTTGTAGCAGATTGGACTCGCTCGATAGCCCGAGTACCGTTAGTTGTGCTAATAAAAATTCGCTTCCCACTCACCTTTTCTGGCGTGCAGTCCAGCGGGGAATTCCCCATCTCAAATCCGTCAACTTTGCCGCCACCACGCTCTCCGGCGCGAATCCGCTTGTCTGCGGGCCATTTTTCGCTCTCGACCATCAGCTTATCTAAGTCGCTGAAAACTTGGACAGCTTCCGCCCCATTATTTAGGGCTGTTGCCATTGTTGTAGTCGCCCGCAGCACATCAACTGCGATCGCGCAAGCCGGCATTTTGTCTGCTGGCGTAAGTTCCGGGGTATGGTAAATAAAAAGCTTCACTTTTGGGCAACCTACTATAAATCCTCATACGCAATAATAATAGAATTTGTACCCGCTCGCGTAGTCGAAGTGTTGAAGGGCTTTCTTCCTTCCTCCTTCTTCCTTCTTCCTTCTTTCTTCTTTCTTCACCATATATGTCAAAACAGATCGATTCAAATCCCGCCCGCGCCGTCATTGTCGCGCCCCTCGGACTTCTGGCAGGTTTCACCTATCCCATTCGTGCTTTCTCGCTACTTTGGCAAACTCCCAAGTTGTGGAGTTATGTATTAGTTCCCGTGGTGCTAAATTTTATAATTGGTATCGGTCTTTATTTAAGCTTGCTATTTCCCAGTTTGGCAGGCATAGATATTTTAGTTGCCGATTTGTCCGTCCGATTTAATGCTTTAATTGCGAGTTTTCCAGCTTGGCTGAGCTTTCTCGGCGTGTTTACCATCGCTTTTGGATGGCTGCTGCGCGTACTTCTCGTGTCAGGACTTCTGCTGCTAATCGGATTTTTGTTAGTGCAGTTTGGCGTAATTTTGGGTTCACCTTGGTACGGCAAACTTTCCGAACAATTGGAACTGCTGCGGAACGGTCAATTGCCCGCAGAAGCACCAATGGATTTGGCGAGTAGTTTGCGGGATATTCAAAGGGCGATCGCCTTTGAACTGCGAAAACTACAAATTTTGCTGAGCGTCGGCTTACCGCTGCTGCTGCTGAATTTCCTCCCTGGTGCTGGCTCTATTCTTAGCAGTTTGGGTGGCGTAGCTTTGGGCGCAACTATTGTTTGTTTAGACTTTTTGGACACACCTTTGGAGAGGCGGAGACGGCCTTTTAAGGAGAAGCTGGAGATAATTTGGGCGAGTTTTCCAGCTAGCGGGAGTTTTGGTTTGGTTTGCTTGGGTTTGGTGAGCATTCCGCTGTTGAATCTGTTGGCGATTCCGCTGTGCGTGACTGCGGGAACTTTGTTTTTTTGCGATCGCATTTGGCCGGCCCGCTTTGCCCCAGAAGAAACAAAGGTCGATCGCGAAACTGATATGATAAACTAAAAACTAGGGAGATGCTTCTAATTTCTGCCGAATCCTTCTGGCTTCGGCTGATTCTGGGAAGTAGCAATTAGAAACGGGCTTAAAAACAGCCAGCTAACGAAGAAAAAGGAGGCGGTAAATAGCTGCACAATATCGATCGCCGACAAATATCCATCAGATAATAGTGCAATACTTCTATCTGTCAGCCCGAATATCCAAGAAAGAATCCCAAACAGCCAAATGCCTTTTTGGAACATTAGCACGAATGCTGAGACTTCGGAGTTTTGCTGATTATTCATTGATTTAGCCCTTATTGGCGAAGAATCTGATTAATCGAGGCACCCGAAGGGCTTAAGGATTTTTGGTGTCTCCTCCGATTCCCTTTGTTCTCTATATGTTAAGAAATGTTTCCAGATATTGCAACCGTCCCCCGGAAGTATTTGCGCGTCTATCTTAAAAGGTAGTCGGAGTACGAAAAATAAGTAAAGCTTGCTACACTTTAGCAGGAGGCGCGATCGCGATCGGGCTCTTACCAACTCTTGCCATGAGTCGCAGGCGCTTGATATAGTGGGTTACAGCCTACGTAAAAAAGCTAAATCACAAACTATGTTATTTAACAGTATTGAATTTTTAGTATTTTTTGCGATCGTTTTCACCATATATTATTTCCCTCCCTTCCAAAAACTGCAAGTTCCCATCCTGATAATTGCCAGTTGTATATTTTATAGTTGGAGTGCGCCCGCACTGCTGCTAATCCTGCTACTTTCCATTATTATCAACGCTACGGCTAGCTTTCAAGTTGCCCGAATTTCCGACAAGAAACAGCGATTTTATTGGGCTTTATCGGGAGTAGTTCTCAATGTATTAATTTTGAGCTTATTTAAATACGCCGGTTTGCTGACTGACTTTGTTGCAGATGTTTTTAATATTGCTCGAACCGAAGGTAGCATTGCTTATTTATTCTTAAAACTGCCTTTGCCGATCGGCATTTCTTTCTACACCTTTGAAGGCATAAGTTTAATCGTAGACGTACTGACTCAGAAAGACAAAAGCGAAACAGAATCAAACGCTTACGTCTCGCCAAACTTCACCCAACACCTGCTAAATACGTCATTTTTTATTAGCTTTTTCCCGAATTTACTATCAGGTCCAATTTTAAAATCTAAGACATTTTATCCCCAGATTGCTCCTAAATACTTTAAAGACATTCCTCTTAATTTCATTTTTCAGTCCCTCGTTGTCGGCTACTTTCTGAAAATGGTGATCGCCGATAACTTAAAAGACTATACTTTCTGGATTAGCTTTCCCTACTACCAAGGGTTTGGAACGATTACCAATCTAACGCTGCTGTTCGGCTACTCAATCCAAATTTTCGCCGATTTTGCCGGTTACTCCTTAATTGCGATCGGTTTTGCAGCCGCTTTGGGCTACCAAATTCCCGACAACTTCGACTTTCCCTACATCTCCCGTTCCCTCTCTGAATTCTGGAGAAGGTGGCACATTTCCCTCTCAACTTGGCTCAGAGATTATCTATACTTTCCCCTCGGCGGAAACCGCCAAGGAAAAATCAGAACATATGTTAACTTAATGACAGTAATGACATTAGGAGGATTATGGCACGGGGCTGCTTGGAGTTATGCAGTTTGGGGAATTTATCACGGATTTGGTTTAGCCGTAGAACGCTTTTTTGGGTTCGATAAATCCAAAAACAAATCGCCAGAACCAGATTCAGCAGAAACCAAACCAATCTGGCTGCAATTACTATTTGATAGCCTTAGCGTTTTAGGAATTTTCTCTTTTGTTTCCGTGGGATGGCTACTTTTCAAACTGCCTCGATTTGAAGAAGCAGTTGACTTTGTAGTTACCTTAGTTCGCAACTATAAAGTCAAGCCCGGCTGGAGTCATATTATTCCCACGCTAATTTTTTCCATACCAGTAGTAATTTATCACATTCCTCATTTTCCCACTTGGCAAAATCTGATGGAACAGGATTCAAATAAAAACGGTCAAAAAGTCTGGAGTCTTTATCAAGATTTAGCTTTAGGAATTATGCTAGCAATGATATTCCTCAACAGCGGCAGCTCAAAACAATTTATTTATTTCCAATTCTAAAAGGTGTTCTATGTTTATCAAATTCCAGTTGCGCTCTATTTTGCGCCCGCTACTAATTTTTCTGTTTCTAATGAGTCTTTATCAAGTGCTCGTCAGCGGCCGAGTTTTGCCATCCTCGGAGGGAGTTAGCCTGATTCAAAATAATATTGTCAAAGCTCAAAGGTATGTATATCAGGATAATTCTGACTTGAGAATGGTAATGGTAGGTAGTTCTCTAGGTGCCAATCTTAATGTTAAAGACATTGGAGAGGGCGTAAAAAGCATAGCTTTGGGGGGAGGAGCGAGCCAAACAGGTTTAGAAATAGTTAAAAGAAGTAAAAGCAAGCCTGCGATAGTTTTAGTAGAAATTAACGATACTATTGTCCGCAAAATAGATGTAGAATTAGTTAATTCTTTGTATCACCCTATTTTTTATGGGCTGCGCCAGTATCTGCCGATGATGAGAGAGGAATACCGTCCGATTAGCGTTTTGGTTGACTCTTTTAAAAGCCGCTCGAAGCAGAGTATGAAACCGATCGCCCGAGAGGTACTAGATAGCTTAGAAGGTCGCAATCTTACTCCACAATTATCGCAAAAAGCGATCGAAACAACAGTTGATATTCAAAGTAAACCTTTGTCTGAAAAAGATGCAAAAAATATGAAGTTAGAAGCTGATTTGATTAAAACTCAAATTGCAGAAATTAAAAAAAATAGCGGGGCAAAAGTAGTTTTATTTGACATACCGCTGGAGTCGCGAGTTAATGGTGCAATCAGGATGAAACAAGTCCGAGAATTGGCGAAACAACTGTTTCCGCCCGATCGCTTTGAGTGGCTACCACCCCCGAAAGAGCGAGAGTGGCGCACCAATGATGGCATCCACTTAATCCGCAGCGACGCTAGAGATTTTGCCGAGTTTTTGAGGGATAAATTGCTGCGCTAGTAGGGATGGGCATTTAAATTGTATATTCAGGGCGGGCGGGACGCCGACCCCACAAGAGTTTGATTGTTTTTTGACATATAATTTAAATGCAGAATAGCTCATGAGTTGAGGATCAATAACATCGAACAATGGCACGCTTAAATCAGATTGTCGCGATCAAAAAAGGCATCAAAAGCCGCTCCATCCAAGAACTAGAAGAAGCTCAAAAAGCGCTCCAGAAGCCCGCTGTGCTTTCTGGAATCTCCCGCACTTACCGTCCCAAAGACGAAGAAGGCGAATAACGGCCGCCAGAGCTCAAAAAAGTTGAAGTTAAATTCCTCACTCCTGGACGCATCAAGACAGATGATTTACTGCATAAATCCTGAATGCGAACAACGCGAAAACTCTGCTGCTGCTCAACATTGTCAGGCTTGCGGTACGGCTTTGTTAATTGCCGATCGCTATCGTATCCTTAAACCAGTACGATCGCCCAATCCCGCACGCCCCACAGACATCTTTGAAGTCGAAGATTTGGGGACAGGGGAAAATGAATGGGGAACTGTCAAAGTTTTAAAAGTCTTGAAACACACCCACAATCCCGATTTGGTTCGCTTGTTTCAGCAGGAAGCGCGAGTTTTGATCTGGCTAGCAGGAAGGGGCGGAGTTCCCCAAGTCGAACCAGACGGTTATTTCTCAATTAAACTCGTCCAGAATTCCCAGAAGTTGTCTTGTTTGGTGATGGAAAAAATTAGTGGCGAAAACTTGACAAAATTCTTAGCTAAAAACCAGTACGTTTCTCAAGAATTAGCTTTTGACTGGCTGCAACAAATGCTTCATATTTTGCAGGAAATCCACAAATATCATTTAGTGCATCGGGATATTAAGCCCTCCAATCTGATGCTTGAAGTCGATGGGAAACTGAGATTAATCGACTTTGGGGCTGCAACAGAAGCAGGGATTGATACAACGTCTATAGGTTCTGCGGGATACTGTGCGCCGGAACAAGTTGCAGGTAAAGCTGAAGTGCGATCGGACTTTTTTGCCCTGGGGCGTACTTTTGTACATTTATTAACGGGTCTACAGCCGATCGACTTTCCGGTCAATCCAAAAACTGGTAACATAAATTGGAGAAATCAGGCTGTAGGTGTTGACGAGTTGTTCGTAAGCTCGATCGACGAATTGATGGAACCGCTACCCGAAAACCGACCTGAAAATACCCAAGTTATTTTAGAAAAACTCAAAAATATAGAGCTTTTGATTACCGGCGCAGAATCGAACTAATAATTTCCAATCCTCAATGCGCAATACTTCGGCTACGCGAGGGTACAAATTCCCAATTCCCAATTCCCCAATCAATAAATCTCTTCTAACCTGCGAAAATCCCGCTCAACTTCTGCCCACAAAGCCCGATTGTGAGGGTCAGTTTTCACAGCTTTTTTCAAATAGATTCTCGCCTTATCAACCTGCTTTTCACCGATCAAATGCCGTCCCCAGCGCTGATAGGCGATCGCCTGCCACTGTCGCACCTCCAAATCTTCGGGAACCCGCTGCGCCAAACCTTCAATCAAGGCGATCGCCCTCGGGAACCTCTGATATTTCAGCAACTGTTGCAGTTCAAAATAAGCATCTTTCTTTAACTTTTGTTCCGCCGCCGACAAATCTGCCTTTGATTCAGCCTGTGGCTCTTTTCGAGTCACTTTAGCTACCTTTTGCCCAGGCGGCACGGCCTGATTTGTCGTCTTCACCGCAGGTGTTTTTACCTCCGCCATAACATCTGGTGCAGCAACAGTCAAGAGGAACTTATAAGCCTCAGTAATTGCGATAAACTTATTTTTAGCTTGTTCGTTTCCCGGATTGACATCTGGATGATACTGCCGCGCCAGCCGCCGATAAGACGCTTTCACCTGCGACAGACTCGCTCCTGACCTTAGACCTAATTCCCGATAGTAACTTGCTGTATCCATCCTGGTGCAGATGGTAAAATCCTGCTAATATTGATGATTCATTATAATCCAAATATTTCACCAGACAAGTCTTTTTGTCCGTCATACCATGTCCGGTAAATTATCCATCATAAAGTTTGTAGTTATATCAAATCGGTAAAATCGGAATTAATACTACCTATAGGATTTCTATAGACAATCAAAGCTGGCTAATAAAACTGAATCCCCACCCTGGAAACCAGGATGGGGATTATTTTAGTCCCAGAGAGAGTTACGGGCGATCTTCGACCACTTTGTCAATCAATCCGTATTCCTTAGCTTCTTCGGCTGACATGAAATAGTCACGATCCATGTCTTTTTCAATTTTCTCGATCGGCTTTCCGGTATTGCTAGCGTAGATACCATTGAGTTGGTGGCGCAGTCGCAGAATCTCTTTCGCCTCAATCTGAATATCTGTTGCTTGTCCCCGCGCCCCCCCAGAAGGTTGGTGAATCATAATTCGCGAGTGAGGCAAAGCTAACCGTTTTCCCTTTGCACCCGCAGCTAGTAGGAAAGAACCCATCGAAGCAGCCAAGCCCACACAAATCGTCACCACGTCCGATTTAATGTGCTGCATGGTATCAAAAATAGCCATGCCTGCCGACACCATTCCGCCTGGGGAATTGATGTACAAAATGATATCCTTACCTGAATCTTCCGAATCGAGATAGAGCATCACAGCGATGATTTGATTGGCAATTTCATCGTCAATGTCTTTGCCCAAAAATATAATCCGTTCCCGGTAAAGGCGATCGTAGATATTAATCCACTGAGTATCATAACCCCCCGGCATTTTGTAGGGAACTTTTGGCACACCTATAGGCATAATTCGGAACTCCGTTTAGTTGGTAATCTGGCATTGGGCATTGGGCATTAGTTACTTGTTATTAGTTATTTGTTACTTGTTATTTATTGGATTGGAGTTTTTGGGGATTACAACCAATAACTAATAACTAATAACTCATAACTAATAACTAATAACCGAGTTAGATAACGGCCGCAGGAAGGGCTTTCGCCAATTCTTCCGAACTTTCAAGAACGCGATCGATCAAACCGTATTCTTTAGCTTCATAGGGCGTCAGGTACAGCAACCGATCCATATCTTTAGTAATCTTGTCGATCGGCTGACCCGTACAGCTTGCAAAAATATCAAGCATTGTCGCTTTATTTGCCAGCACTTCCTTAGCCCGAATTTGAATGTCGCTAGCTTGACCGCGCGTGTAAGCCTTGGGTTGGTGCAACACAATCGAAGCGTGGGGTAAACTAGCCCGAAAGCCCTTTGTACCAGCCGCTAACAGCATCGCAGACATCCCCATTGCCGAACCGAGGCAAATAGTATGGACGGGCGGCTTAATGTACCTAATCGTGTCGCAGATAGCGAAGGCTTCCGTTTCAAAGCCGACGGGTTCGCCGCTGTAACCAGAAGTGCCGGTCGAGTTGATATAGATTTTGATCGGCTTATCCGGGTCTTCGTACTGCAAGAACAGGAGTTCAGCAATAATCAGTTCTGTTACCGCAGGCACCAGAGGCATACCCAGATAAACGATCCGCTCCTTCAGCAACAGGGATGGCAAATCGGGAGGCGGCGTCCGAGAGTTGCCTTCCCCGTAGTATTGCGATTGCACAGCTTTAATTGGTGTGTTCATAAACCGAAATGTTGCCTGAACTGATGGAGCTATTCTTAAAGAAATAGTAACGCAATCTTTAGGTATCCCGCATGAAAGTTAGTCTGCTCCCGGTTTTAAACGACCCTAACCTTGATGCTGCCGCGCCCTCGACCCAGCGCCAGCTAGCGATTTCGGTCTCTGCGACGGCAAGCTCGATCGACTCCAGCGTACCCTTAAACCTGTGCCTGATTCTCGATCACAGTGGCTCAATGGGCGGACGCCCCTTGGAAACCGTCAAACAAGCCGCCGGACGTTTGCTCGATCGCCTGAAGCCTGGGGATCGCTTTTGCGCGGTGGCTTTCGACCACAAAGCAAAAGTCCTCGTCCCCAATCAGATTGTAGGAGACCCCGCTAGCATTAAACGGCAAATTGAGCAATTGCGTCCGGCCGGCGGCACAGCAATTGATGAGGGAATTAAGTTAGGTATTGAAGAGTTGGGGAAAGGCAAAAAAGAGGCGATATCTCAAGCGTTTCTGCTGACTGACGGCGAAAACGAACACGGCGACGACAGCCGCTGTTTGAAGTTGGCGAAACTGGCTGCCGAGTATAACATGACTCTAAATTCTCTGGGATTTGGTGATAACTGGAACCAGGATATTTTGGAAAAGATTGCTGATGCTGGCGGCGGTGCTCTGGCTCATATTCAGCGTCCTGAAGATGCGGTTGATGAGTTTGGCAAGTTGTTTACTCGCATCCAAGGTGTAGGTTTGACTAATGCTTATTTGCTATTTTCGCTGATGCCAAAAGTGCGGTTAGCCGAACTCAAACCGATCGCCCAAGTTGCTCCTGATACGATCGAATTACCGGTGCAGCAAGAGGGCGATCGGTTTATGGTACGTTTGGGAGATTTAATGAAGGATGTAGAACGAGTAGTTTTGGCTAATATTTATATTGGACAGTTACCCGAAGGTACACAGGCGATCGGGCAATTGCAAATTCGCTACGACGATCCGAGTGTGGGCGAAGGTTTGCTCTCCGATCCCATTGCAGTTTCCGCTAATGTCCTGAAAGTTTATCAGCCGGCAATCAATCCAATGGTACAGCAGCACATTTTAGCTTTGGCGAAGTACCGCCAAACTCAATTAGCAGAAACCAGATTGCAACAGGGCGATCGGGCTGGTGCGGCAACGATGCTCCAAACAGCGGCTAAAACTGCTCTGCAAATGGGCGATAAAAGTGCCGCAACTGTGCTACAAACTTCTGCTACTCGCTTGCAGTCTGGCGAACAATTGAGTGAAGCCGATCGCAAGAAAACTCGGATTGCTTCTAAAACTGTTTTGAAGTAATCGGGTAATTTGTAATTCTCAGGAAATCCGGCGATTGGAAATCGCGACTACACCAACAAAGGCCGCGCAACGCGAGACTAAGAATATAGAAACCCGCCAGCGCGGGTTTTGTTTTTGCGTTCGTTTGCACTCACAGGTTAAAATTTGTGGATGCTTTAGATGCTCGATCGTCTAGAATATTCATATCACCTATCAAGAGTGTTTGTATGAGCCAGACAATATCTGATAAACTACGCTTTACTACCGCTGATTTAGAACTATTGCCAGATCATGGCGATCGCTATGAAATTATTGATGGAGAGCTATTTATGACTAGAGCACCGCATTGGGGGCATCAAGAAGTTTGTGGTAACATCTACCTAGAGTTGAAAATCTGGTCGCGATCGACTGGTTTAGGACGAGCCGCCATCAATCCAGGCCTTATTTTCACTGATGCTGATAACGTCATCCCCGATGTAGTTTGGGCTAGCAACGAACGCTTGGCTATCTTGCTAGACGAGGCTGGACATTTAACTGCCGCACCAGAGTTAATTGTTGAAGTATTGTCCCCCGGTGCAGACAATCAGAGGCGCGATCGCGATTTGAAACTAAGGCTATATTCAGTGCGGGGAGTCCAGGAATACTGGGTTGTGAATTGGCAGTTGCAACAAATAGAAGTTTATCGCAGGGAACAAGCAAGTTTAAGGCTAATTGCTACGCTGTTGAGTAACGATGAACTAACTTCACCGCTATTACCCGGTTTTAGTTGCTCTGTAGCTCAGATTTTTGCGTAGATCATGAAAATACCATTTTATAATTTAATTGCTACTCTAGGAATCTTTACTATCTTTGGTAATATATCTCCTGCTGTCTCTGCTAAATCCTCAGCAATATTAATAGTTCAAAAAACGATTGTTCAAAATCCTGCTGAAGACTTATTTAATCGCGGTTTAGCCAAATCAGAAGCAGGAGACATTCCAGGGGCGATCGCCGATTACACCGAAGCCATCCGCCTAAACCCCAACTACGCCCAAGCCTACAATAAACGTGGCATCATCCGCGGCCGCAACCTCAAAGATTATCCAGCAGCCAAAGCAGATTTCGATCGCGCAATTGAAATCAACCCCAACTACGGCGACGCCTACTACAACCGCGCCAGAGTCCGCGAGTTCTTAGAAGACAAAGACGGGGCGATCGCCGACTATCAAAAAGCCGCCGAACTCTATCAAAAAGACGGCAATACAAACGACTATCAAGATGCCATCAAACATCTGCAAATACTACAAAAATAAATTGATTGTGCAAACATAGTATAATGCTTTTCTATCTGCGTTCATCCGCGTTCATCTGCCTTCATCTGCGGTAAAAAATTCCCAATCCACTATCCAAACAATGCCCGTAACTTCCACCGTCACCGTCACCGTACCCGCCACAACCGCCAACTTAGGCCCCGGATTCGACTGCATCGGCGCCGCTTTAAGCCTCTACAACTCCTTCCAATTCTCCCGACTCGAACCCTCAGCAACCGAGAAACTAAAAATTACCGTTACGGGCCAAGAAGCTGCCAAAGTCAAGACAGATGAAAGCAATCTCGCTTATGTAGCATTTGTCACTTTGTACGATCGCCTCAAACAATCGCCGCCACCCGTCGCCATACACATAGATATGCAAGTGCCGCTGGCTAGAGGTTTGGGAAGTTCCGCCACAGCCATTGTCGGCGGGTTAGTCGGTGCAAATGAATTAGCCGGAAAGCCTTTGAGTCAGGTGGAAGTGATGCAATTGGCGATCGAACTTGAAGGACATCCCGACAACGTTGTCCCCGCTTTACTTGGAGGCTGTCGCCTCGCTGCTAGCAATACACCGGGCGGTTCCTGGCAAATTTGCGATATTCCGTGGCATCCTGATATTGTGCCGGTGGTAGCCATTCCCGATTTTGAACTTTCTACAGCCGAAGCGCGCAAGGTTTTGCCCGCAGATTACAGCAGGGCTGACGCGATTTTCAATGCCGCACACCTGGGTTTGTTGGTGCGGGCTTTGAGTGCGGGCGATCGAGATTGGCTGCGCTGTGCCCTCCAAGACAAAATTCACCAGCCTTACCGGCGATCGCTGATTCGGGGATATGAAGCTGTGCAAGAAGCTGCGTTGAATGCAGGGGCTTGTGGGATGGTAATTAGCGGTGCGGGGCCGACGCTTTTGGCTTTAACGGATGTTACTAATGCTGATGCGGTTGAGAAAGGGATGGCGGCTGCTTGGGGGGAATTTGGGGTGAAGGCTGATGTAAGGGCGATTTCTCTTGATAACCAAGGAGCACAAGTCTCCGTTTAATTAGTCGTAAGGTGTGTACGCTTTCGGGTAAACGCATCTTAAAAATTCGCCATCATCTAAAAATATTAAGACTACCCACTTGACAGTTCGTAAGCGTTTGTGTAAGATATTCTTACGTGAAGTAAGAAAAAGTCGCGCCATGAACCCAAAAGATGTGGAGGTAAAGCTCGTAGAGGTGCTTCAGGAGATCCAAAGCGTTAGCGGATACGACGGAAGCGGAATCATGGGAACCACCTGTCCTCTTGATCACCTTGAGGGATTTGACAGTATGCTCTGGCCTGTCGCGATTAGTATGCTCGCCACTGCACTGGAAATAAAAATCCCCAACGACAAAAACATCTTTCTCTCGGAAGATGGCAAGCGACGATTTACCATCAGCGAATCAGCAGCTATGGTCTGCGCGATCGTCAATAAAGGAGAGACTTAGATGAGTCAGACAGATAAAAAAAAAGCAATTATCGCGAACCGCATTCGTGAAGCTCGTAAAATGGCCGGTCTCTCGCAGGCTCAGGTAGCCAAGATGTTGAGTCTTCACCGACCCTCCGTTTCAGAGATAGAAGCTGGCAATAGAAGCGTTTCAGCAGAAGAGATGGCAAAACTTGCTGAGATTTTTGACGTGAGTGTATCGTGGCTAATAGGTGAAGGAGCAGAAAAAGTTGATGTCCGCGATAACAAACTTCAGCTTGCAGCGAGAGAACTTCAAAAGTTGAAACCAGAAGACCTCGACAGACTTCTAACAATACTTGCATCAATGCGAAGTGGAGGAGAAAAAGTGTGATCAATAAAATTACTTACTTCAATACGAAACGGGAAAGACAAACTTTGGCTCAAAAAGCCATGTGCAAGTCAATAGAAGTGCGGACGCAAACTGGTTTCGATCACACAAGCCCGCTCTGTATTTATAGTTTGTGCGACCAGCTCAATATCAAAGTCAGGTTTGTTGATATCAGCAGCATGGAAGGGATCTATTACAAAGAAGAAAAGCCATTAATCTTTCTTTCAGCACTCCGGCCATTTCCACGACGTACTTTTACTTGCGCTCACGAACTCGGACACCACATTTTTGGACACGGTTTAAGAGTCGATGAGCTGATAGAAGACTCAGAAAAATCTAAGGCTTTTAACCCAGATGAGTTTCTGGTTGATTCCTTTGCAGGTTTCTTGCTAATGCCAACTTTGGGGGTGCGAAAAGCCTTTGTTTCTCGCGGATGGGATGTTACTTGTGCAACACCAATTCAGATTTTTACGATCGCCTGCTATTTTGGTGTTGGGTATGAGACTTTAATCAAGCATATGACCTATGCCCTAAAAATGCTCGATCGCACACAAGCTTCCTCACTTATCAAAGTTAAGCCCAAAACTATCCGACAACAGATACTCAAATACTCATCTTCCGATCCATTAATTATTGTTGACGAACACTGGACAATTCCTACCATTGATGCCGAAGTAGGAAGTCAACTTTTATTGCCAAACACCGCAGAGGCAGCTAATCAGACTATTACCTTTCAAGAAGATAGTTCAAGAAGCAATAGCAGAAGAGTTAGGAGATTTACTTTGGTATGTTGCCAACGTGGCAAGCAAATTTGACCTCGATTTGGCAAAAGTTGCAAAAGGTAATATTGAAAAATGTCGCGCTCGTTGGGGATGGAGAGATTCAGGACAAACAGATGTCAGCACTACTGGATATATATTCGATGGTGACTTTCCCGAAAACGAATGTTTGCCACGGCAGTTTATAGTCGAGATTACTGAAGTGAACCAAAATAACTCTGTTAAAATGAGGGCATTCATCGACGGACAACAGATTGGAAATGACCTCAGTGACAACTCTTATTCCAGCGACGGCTACCGCTTTCACGACGTTTTTCATCTCTCTTATGTCGCGGTTTTGGGTTGGTCGCCAGTCATCCGCAGCAACCTAAAACTCAAGCGCAAAAGCAATCCCCGAATTGACGAAGTAGAAGACGGGGGTCGAGCAATAGCTATTGAGGAAGGCTTGTCAGCTCTCGTATTCAGCTATGCTAAGGATCACAACTTTTTAGAAGGAGTTGTCGCTCTTGATTACCAACTACTGAAAACTATCAAAAATATGAGTTCGCACCTAGAAGTTGCTCGGTGTTCGCTCGGCGATTGGGAGGAGGGGATTCTTACGGGCTACGAAGTTTGGCGACAGGTGGAAAAAAATCGAGGAGGAACGGTTGTTGTTGATATTGATACACGCTCCATAACCTATCAAGGAAAATAACAAATTTTATAGCTTGAAGCAGCCATCGAAGGCTATGATTTAGTTGATATTTAACCAACAGCAATGGCACTTGCTACTGCATATGACGGCGTATGACTTATGCTCAACAACCACATGGCAATACCTAGTTCTGCTGCGATTTCTTGACATCTCCCATACAACACTACAGACGGTCTACCTGTTGGCAAACGTTGGATTTCAATATCAGTCCACGAAATTCCCTGGCTCCATCCCGTACCAATAGCTTTAAGCACTGCTTCTTTGGCTGCAAAACGACCTGCAAAGTATTGGATGCGGTTGGCATCGGAGCCTGCACCACTGCACTCTGTTACTGTAAAGCATCGCGTTTCAAAATGATGCCCTGACCGTTCTATTAGTTTTTTGATGTCTTTGATTTCAATAATGTCGATGCCATGACCAATAATATTCATTTTGCTAGTTTGTCGGCGCAGTTAACTTGTTAACTTAAGGAAGAATTGAATAAATAGTCATTTTGACAAAAATTTATGCAATCTTTAACAAAGATATGCAAGCTAATTTAATGTGGGTAAAAGAGAGGAATTGTGCTGCTTCTAACGTACAACGGGTGACGCGGATGGCCTCTCTTGGTAATTCCGAGGCAGTAGAGATTTTCACGCTTACTTAGCCAAGGGGAAACGGTTTGGTATCGGTTTCTCAAGCTACCACGATTGCCCCAAGCCACAATAATTCGATCAGCTCGCTCAACAGCTTCTCGGAGATAGCGGTCATTTTCAGGCCCCACGGGATCTAATACCACGCGCAGAATATCTGGTCGCGAGGCACGGTAAGCGAATAAATTGACTACTTCGATCGCACCGCAACCCCAAGAGCGGGCAAAGCCTAAGCATCGGCGGAGTGTGGGATCGTCAGTATTTGCATCCGCACGACTGGGGTTGAGCATAACAAAGACGACCCTGGGAGCATTGGCGTCCCACTCCCGCCACAGCAAGTAGCGGTAGAGTCCTGTGGGATCGATCGCTGCACCTTGTTTCATAATTTTTTTCATTTGAATGCCCTGGCAAATTTTAGCCGTCAGACTTTGTTTCTGTCAGCTCAACAATAAATTTCTTATAGCAACCGCCAAGACAGTCAGGACGTTCTTAATCGCTGAAACCATCGCTATTATTGCATTTTCTTTCTTCCTTCTTCTTTCTTCCTTCCGCTTTTCCTCTGCGGTTAATAAAACAATTAGTGCTTTTGAATACAATTCCCGACTCAACAGCCGATCGCACTCCTCAATTTTCGATCTGGATCTAAAATTCACATAAAGTTCGATGCCCGATCGCAAAACCCTCCCTAAGATAGAAGTTAGGGGACGATCGGTCTAATAGCCGATTCAGGAGCAAGTGTCAAGCACTCCACCGAACCCAAATCCAGAGCCGCAAGACAGGGAGGACATCAAAATCATGGTACAAGCGCCGACAGGAGAAACCCGCCTGGGATCGATCGATCAGGTGCAAGCCTTAGACCGCGATTGCACGACTCTATCCCGTCACGTACTCCAGCAACTCCAAAGCTTTTCAGCAGATGCTCAGGATCTGAGTGCCCTGATGAATCGCATCGGGCTAGCTGCAAAGCTGATCGCGAGGCGACTCAGCAGAGCCGGGTTAATGGAAGATGCTTTAGGGTTTACAGGGGCTGTCAACGTGCAGGGAGAATCCGTCAAAAAGATGGATATCTATGCCAATGAAGTGTTTATCTCGGTATTCCAACAAAGCGGACTTGTTTGTCGCTTGGCTTCGGAGGAAATGGAAAAACCCTATTATATTCCCGAAAATTGTCCGATCGGGCGTTACAGTCTGCTCTACGATCCCATAGATGGTTCTTCCAATCTTGACATCAATCTAAATGTCGGTTCCATATTCAGCATCCGCAAGCAAGAAGGGGACGATGCAGACGGTTCTGCTTCAGATTTGCTGCAACACGGACATAAACAAATCGCTGCTGGTTACGTGCTCTACGGCCCTAGTACCATGCTGGTTTATTCGATCGGGCAGGGCGTTCATTCCTTTACCCTCGACCCCAGTTTGGGCGAGTTTATTCTATCAACCGAAAACATCAAGATTCCAGACAGTGGCCAGATTTACAGTGTCAATGAAGGTAGCTTTTGGCAGTGGGATGAATCTTATCGGGATTACATTCGCTATGTACATCGAAATCAAGGCTATACCGCCCGGTACGGAGGGGCTTTGGTGGGAGATTTCCACCGGATTTTATCTCAGGGAGGTGTGTTTTTGTACCCAGGAACGGTGAAAAACCCCGATGGCAAATTGCGCTTACTCTACGAATCGGCTCCTTTGGCGTTTTTGATGGAGCAAGCTGGCGGGCGCGCTAGTACGGGTATTCAAGACATCTTGGACGTGGTGCCGACTCAACTTCATCAGCGCACGCCTTTGATAATTGGCAGCAAAAAAGATGTCGCGCTAGTAGAGTCTTTTATTCAAGCATCGATCGCGCAATCCTAGAACAATTGAAGAGTGAAGGAAGTTCGGCAACGGATTGTGTAACGGATGTAACGGATGTAACGCCGGGAAGGAAGCAAGAATGTTTTAATTCCCAATGCCCAATTCCCAATTCCCAATTCCCAATTCCCAATTATCCAATATCAAATTGTAGGAGTTACAGTAATGACGGAAACGACAAAGAATCACCTGTTAGAAATCAAAGAAATCGGCCAGAGCATCTGGATGGACAATTTGACTCGGGATCTGATCGAGTCGGGCGAACTCAAAAAGATGATTGAAAGTCGCGGGCTGCGAGGGATTACATCCAATCCGGCCATTTTCGAGAAAGCGATCGCGGGCAATGTGATTTACGATGCTGATATTGAAGCTGGCATCCGGGCGGGTAAATCTGTACTCGAAATTTACGAATCTCTGGTATTTGAAGATATCCGCAACGCTTGCGACATCTTCGCCCCGGTTTACGCAGAGTCGAAGGGTTTGGATGGTTACATCAGCATTGAAGTGCCACCGACGATCGCCAATGATACAGAAAGCACGATTAGTGAAGCTTTACGTTATTATCAGGCGATCGGTAAACCAAACGTGATGATCAAGATTCCGGGAACGGCTCAAGGATGGCCGGCAGTGGAACGAGTCATCAGCGAAGGAATTAACGTTAACGTGACTTTGCTGTTCTCCGTTGACAGCTACGTTGAAACTTTCTGGGCTTATATTCGTGGCTTGGAAGCGCGGGCGGCTAAAGGTTTGGATGTGAGCAATATTGCCTCAGTTGCCAGTTTCTTCTTGAGCCGGATCGACATCAACATCGACGGTCAAATTGACGAGAAACTCAAAGGAGTCACTGATGTTGCTACGAAAGCCAAACTGGAAGCGGTGAAGGGGAAAATTGCGATCGCCAATGCCAAAGTAGCTTACCAGAAATATAAAGAGATCGTGGCGAGCGATCGCTGGCAGGCATTAGCAGCAAAGGGAGCCGAAGTGCAACGACTGTTGTGGGCGAGTACCAGCACCAAAAACCCCAACTACAGTGATGTGATGTATGTGGATGAATTAATCGGCCCCGACACGGTGAATACTTTGCCACCGAACACCGTTGAGGCTTGTTTCGATCACTGCGATGTCGCACCCCGGATTGAGAACAACGTGGCAGAAGCTTACGCGCTGATCGAAAGTCTCAAAGATCCAGATATCGACATCAACTTGGATAATGTGATGGCAGACTTGCTCCTGGAGGGGATTGAGAAATTCGTCAGCCCCTTCCAGTCTCTGATGGATTCCTTGGAAGAGAAAGTGCAGAAGCTCTCACCCGCGTAGTCAGCCGATTTGGTATCGGTAAGGGCAGAAACTCTCAGGAGTCATAATACATAATCATTGTGACTCCTGATTCCTGATAAATTGTCCGTCTCCAATTATTGACGAGGCCGACATTATGGAAAATTTGTGTACGAACGTACACAATTCCCTTGTCAAAGAATATCAAATCCGCCCATTAAAGGGATTGCCCGCCGAGCTACAGCTAGAAATTTGGCAATAAGCAGTAGAGTCATCCCCCCAATGGGATTCCAACTGGTGCAACCGTTAAGCGCTTGGTGGATGAACGATTTCCATCCCTAGGCAGCGGTCGATCGCCTAAAGACACTGATTCTGAACTGGAGAAACTGCGATCGGACAATAAACGGCTTAGAGAGGAAATCCGACAACAAAACAGAGATAGAGATCGGCGTGCTGCTGCTGTGGCTTTGGAAATGGAGCAACTTCGAGCCGAAAACAGGCAGTTAAAAGCTGAACTGCTACAGCGCGATCGAGATTGGGAAATTCGTCTGGCGGTTGAGAGAAGAAAAATTCGAGAAGAAGTTAGGGCGGAACTCAAGGCAGAATATGAAGGTCAGATAAACTCCCTCACCCAGCAACTAGCGGAAATGACAAAAAATTATCAAGCTGTCCTCGCAAGACTGACAGCTTTAGAAGGAGCAAAATAAAACATGGTGACAATTCTTGAAAACCCGCTGCGGGTAGGTTTGCGAAAAGAACGGATGCCGGAACCGCAAATTCTGGTCATCTTCGGAGCTTCCGGCGACCTCACCCAGCGCAAACTCGTACCAGCAATTTATCAGATGAAGCGCGATCGACGCTTACCACCCGAAACTACCGTGGTGGGAGTAGCCCGTCGCCCTTGGAGTCACGATTACTTCCGAGAGCAAATGCGCGAAGGCATCGAAGAATTTGGTGGCGGGATTGGCAATGAAGAATTTTGGCAAGATTTTGCTCAGAGTTTGTTCTACTGTCCCGGCGACATAGACAACCCCGAAAGTTATCAAAAACTCAAAGCTTTGCTAGGGGAACTCGACCAACAAAGGAGAACCCGCGGCAACCATATATTTTATCTTTCCGTTTCCCCCAACTTCTTTCCCGAAGCGATTCGGCAATTGGGAGCCGCTAAAATGCTGGCAGACCCCCTCAAACATCGCTTAGTTATTGAAAAACCCTTCGGCCGTGACTTGAACTCGGCAAAAGCTCTCAATCGAGTAGTCCAGGAAGTTTGTCAAGAACAGCAAGTTTACCGGATTGACCATTATTTGGGCAAAGAAACTGTTCAGAATCTCCTGGTTTTTCGGTTTGCAAATGCGATTTTTGAACCGTTGTGGAACCGCCAATTTGTCGATCACGTACAAATTACCGTCGCAGAAACAGTCGGCGTAGAAGACAGAGCCGGTTACTACGAATCCTCTGGGGCTTTGCGGGATATGCTCCAAAACCATTTGATGCAGATTTTTTGTCTGACAGCAATGGAAGCGCCAAACTCCCTAGATGCTGACAGCATCCGCACCGAAAAAATGAAAGTTTTGCAAGCAACACGCTTAGCTGACTTACATAACTTAGAGAATTCGGCGATTCGCGGCCAGTATTCGGCAGGCTGGATGAAAGGCAAACCAGTGCCCGGATATCGCACGGAACCAGGGGTGAATCCTCAATCCATGACTCCAACTTTTGTGGCGATGAAGTTTATGATTGACAACTGGCGCTGGCAGGGGGTGCCTTTTTATCTACGCACCGGGAAGCGGTTGCCTAAAAAAGTTAGCGAAATTGCGATTCAGTTTCGCGAAGTGCCTTTGTTGATTTTTCAGTCGGCGGCTCAACAAACTACTCCTAACGTTTTGACAATGCGCGTGCATCCCAATGAGGGGATTTCGCTGAGGTTTGAGGCGAAAATGCCTGGGCCGGATTTGCGGACGCGGACGGTGGATATGGATTTCAGTTATGGTTCTTCGTTTGGGGTGACTTCTTCTGATGCTTACGATCGCCTTTTGATTGATTGTATGTTGGGCGACCAAACTCTGTTCACTCGTTCTGATGAAGTGGAAGAAGCTTGGCGGATCGTGACACCAGCCTTGATGGCTTGGGAAGCACCGAGCGATCCAGCACTGGTGCCTCAGTATGAAGCGGGTACTTGGGAGCCTGCGGAGGCAGAATTGCTAATTAATCGAGACGGACGCAAGTGGCGAAGACTTTAAGAGTTATTGGGAATTGGGAATTGAGAATTGGGAATTGGGAATTGGGAATTGGGAATGGGGAATTGGTTATTGATGGCAATCAACAACTAACAACAGTCAACAGTCAACAGTCAACCGACAAATAAAAAAGGAGAAAAAACCGATGATTATGACACCGATGAAAGCTCCACCTCTAGTTTCATTGCAAAGTCCTAAAGATGTTTCGATCGACCAAATAGAGGCCGAATTAGCTCAAATTTGGGAAAGTTACAGAGAATCTGGCTCGAAGGGCGATTTTCCGAGCGCCACTAGGGCAACAACTTTTACTTTTGTAGTATACGAGCCGGAAGAAACTCAGCAGCTATTGGCGGATGTGGGTTTTTACGATGGGCCGATCGATGGGATTACCGGGCCCATGACCGCATCTAGCATCAGAGCTGCTCAAAAAGCTTACGGCTTGCCGAGAACTGGCAAACCTAATGCTGAATTGCTCGCCACTTTGCGGGAAGAAGTGGCTCGCAAAAATTCAAATGGCAGCAAGTTGGGTCCAACGGGTTTCGGTTCAGGAGGTTCTGCTGTAGCTGACGCCATTGTCGCTGCTAATCCCTGCCGGATTATTGCTCTGTGTCCGACGGCGGGGGAAGATACGGGCGTACAGGCTCAAGTCGCTGCTTATTGTCCGGTTCATAAGGGCGGCAGTGGCAATCTGATTTGTTGCGAGTACATTACGCTCCGGGGTACCGAAGAGGCTCTGGAACGGGTCAGCGGTATCGTAACCGCACTGACAATCGCCGATTTGCCGACCCTGCTGTGGTGGAAAGCGACTCCTGATCCCGAGCGAGATTTGTTCCAGCGGTTGGTGGCGACTAGCAGTTCTGTGATTATTGACTCTAGTTATTTTGGTGAACCAGAGGCTGAATTGCTGCTGATGCAAAGTTTGATTGAGGAAGGAATTCCGATCGCGGATCTGAATTGGCGCCGACTGGCTGCGTGGCAGGAGTTGGCTGCTGAGGCTTTCGATCCGCCGGGGCGTCGCGTGGCTATTCGGGAAATCGATCGCGTGACGATCGATTACGAACGTGGCAATTCCACTCAAGCACTGATGTACTTGGGCTGGCTGGCAAGCCGCCTCCAGTGGCGTCCGGTTGCTTTTCAACAAGAAGAGGGCGATTATCAAATCAAACGGATTAAATTTGTCGGTGTTGACGATCGGGTGATCGAAGCAGAGTTGGCTGCTATTCCGACTGCTGATACTGGCGATGTCTCTGGGGATTTGATTGCTCTGCGTTTGAATTCTACTAACGAAAATGCTGATTGTGGTACTGTGCTGTGTTCCGAAGCTGGTGGCTGTATGCGGATGGAAACGAAGGGCGGCGCTCAAACCGATCGCTTTAACCAAGTGACTCCCCTGTTAGATCAGGTGACAGAACAGTTGCTGGGACAGCATTTGCAGAGTTGGGGCCGCGACGTGCTTTATGAGGAAAGTTTGGCAGTGACGGCTCAATTGCTGAAGTTGTCAGTAGTCAGTAGTCAGTAGTCAGTAGTCAGTAGTTAGTAGTCATTGGTTATTGGTAGCCACTGACTACTAACCAGTAACAAATAACCGCTAACAAATAACCACTAACAAATAACCACTAATAAATAACCACTAACAAATAACTAATGGCTTTAGTAATTGCGGGCGAACGCAGCGGTGCGGGAAAGACGACTGTAACGATCGCCCTTTTAGCTTATTTAATCCATCGCGGCTTGAATGTTCAATCTTTTAAAGTAGGGCCAGACTACATCGATCCGATGTTTCATGCTTTTGTTACCGGCCGCCCATGTCGGAATTTAGATGCAATATTGACCTCTGAATCTTACGTGCAGAAGTGCTTTTATCGTCATATTCAAGATGTTGATTGTGCCTTAGTTGAAGGAGTAATGGGTCTATTTGATGGTGTGAGTCGAAGGAAGAAGTCAACCCCCCCCTACCCCCCCCAAGGGGGGAAAGAAGAAGGGAAGAAGGAAGAAGGAACAGAAGAGTTCAATTATGATTTTTCTTTTGCTTCTACGGCCCATGTTGCTGCTTTGCTGAATTTGCCGATATTGTTGGTCATAGATTGCAGCAGGCTATCTGGTTCTGTGGCTGCGATCGCCCACGGTTTTCGCTCTTTTGACAAAAACCTTAATTTCGCTGGTTTGGTGTTGAATCGGGTGGCTAGCGATCGACATTTAGAGTTGCTTACCAATGCTCTGGAACCGCTTAATTTACCCGTTTTGGGGGTGCTGCGACGGGATGAGGCTGTGACTATTCCCGATCGGCATTTAGGCCTGATTCCGGCTGAGGAGTTGCCGAATCTTCATGCTGCGATCGATAAACTGGCTGATTTAGCTGCGGTTGCTTTTGACTGGGAAAAACTTTTGCCAATGCTGGCTGCAACTTCAAATCGGGGGGGTGAGGGGTCTGAGCAACTTTTGGGTAGATACAGTCTCCCCTCGGTTATTATAACTGAAAAGAATGATGTTGTCAATAGTTTGGGGAAACAGTTTGGGGCACGGATTGCAGTGGCGCGCGATCGGGCTTTTAATTTTTACTATCAGGACAATCTGGATTTATTGGCAGAGTTGGGTGCGGAGTTGGTATTTTGGAGCCCACTTGATGATGTTGTGTTTCCTGACAACGTGCAAGGGTTATATTTTGGGGGCGGTTTTCCTGAAGTTTTTGCGAAGGAATTGAGCGGTAATGTGGTGATTCGAGATGCGGTAAGAAGTGCGATCGTTGCGGGAATGCCGACTTATGCCGAATGCGGGGGTTTGATGTACTTATGCGATTCTATTGTAGACTTCGAGGGCAATTCTTGGCAAGGGGTGGGAATATTGAAGTCTACTGCTGAGATGGGAAAGCGTTTGACTTTGGGATATCGAGAAACTGTGGTGGTGAGAGATAGTTCGGTGTTAGTTTTGGGGGATGAGGTTTGCGGACATGAGTTTCATCGATCGCACTTGACTGTAGAACCGACTAATCCAGTTTATCACAGTTGGAGATATGGGAAACGTGGTGAAGTTGAGCAGGTTGCTGAAGGATGGGGAGTTTATCAAGTTCATGCTTCTTATTTGCACTTGCATTGGGGGGCGAGACCTGATATTCCGGCTCGTTTTTTGCAGCGGTGTGCTGATTTTGATTGTAATGGTGTTTTGGGCGATCGAGAAAGGAATTAGATTTTTTTTACCGCAGAGGGCGCAGAGGGCACAGAGAGAAGAGAGAAGAAAAGACTATCTGTATGAGAATGTTTTTGATGAAATGAGCCAGGGGATGTTCTGATTTATGACCGCATCAATTTCAATTAAGCAATTGCCGGCACAATGGATAACATCGGAGAATTTTCGGAGTTACGGTCAAGTTATCTCTGCGAGTTTTGATGGTAAGTTTTTTGATGCTGAGGATGCTAGGTTAAATTTGCAAAATGGCATTCCTAGATTTTATATTATGCGGTTGCATGAGAAAGGTCGCAAGTTTCGCAAAATCACGCGACACGTTCAATGTACTCAGTGTTTGGGCTCTCTGGATGGCAAGGATTGGTTGATGGCTGTTGCGCCTCCTGGGGATAGCGATAAACCGAGTTTAGAGGATATTGTTGCTTTTCGGATTCCCGGCAATTGTTTTATTAAGTTAGAAACTGGAACTTGGCACGCTGGGCCTTATTTTGATGCAGATTTTGTTGATTTTTACAATCTGGAATTGAGCGATACTAATGTGGTTGACCACTTCAGCCATGATTTTGTAATAAGTCATAATCTGGAATTTGAAATTGTCTGATATTTTCTTGTTTGAAAGAGTGGATGGCACAATACATAGGGCCTAATCATTATTTGAGCAACATCTGAAACTGTTACACTATGAATCAAGGTGCTATTCCAGATGAGAGTCCGAGAAATTTACAGGAGCAATTACTCCTACAAGATACTAAGGCTGGTAATTGTAGAGCTATTCAGGGTGGGCCTGACGATATACTAGGGGATGTTTCCAGACTGGTTGCTCTCTATGGAGGGAATCCAGAAGACTGGTACAAAATAACTAGCATTCAGGCTTTTGTAATTAATGGAGCTTCCGTACAAGTCCACTGGTTTGAAAACGCGGAAACTTTGCAACAAGTTGAATTGAAATTCAAACGACAATATCCTAAAAAAGCACCTCAGAATTTATAGGTAGACAAGTTATGATAATTCGCTGTATTGCTAATACTGGGGAAGACTTACCGGAAAATTATATCGATCCGGCAAGAGGTTATACTAAAAAGATTGAATTGCCGTTGACAGTTGGCAAGGAATATGTTGTCTATGCTATCCGATCGTGGCAGGGAATAGTTTGGTACTATATTTGTGATGATAATTACAGCTATTATCCTATACAGACTCCTGCACCGCTGTTTGAAGTAGTTGATAACCGAGTTTCTAAGTATTGGAGGTTTATGCTTAACCCGAATGGAGTGTTGAGGTTCGTGTTTGAACAGTGGTTTACTGACCCTTATTTTTATGATAAGCTGACGGATCAGGAAGAGGCGGAGGTTGAGATTTTTGATAAGGTTAAGGAATTGATGGATGCTGAGGATTTTGATTTGCCTCCGCTGGATGTGGTTGTTGAGAAGTTGCGGGAAACTGTCAGTGTTTGAGTGGGAAAAGTGCGACAGTCAATTTATTTTGTTAACCAGCTTGACTCAGATAGCTTGAAATGATATAAAATATGAAGCAGAATTTTTTAAAAAAATGAACGATCAACTTGAAACGAATAAGAAGTATGAGATACTAGACGGCGATGATGATGTTTTGCTATTCAATCAAGCTACTTTTACGGTGCGGCGATTTAAAGAGCTAGCCTCCAGTAAGTTTAACAAGATAATGGTTCAGACTTATGTAGCAGAAAAAAACCAACATCTGAAGGCGATAATTGATTGGACGAGAGAACTGTGTATTAATGAAGAAACAAAAATTATGGGAGGGGATATAAACTGGAACTCCCCTCAAGAAGGAATTGATTGTCAAATTATCAAAATAGGTTCCAAGGGTTGGCAAAAAGGAAAGGTTCAAATCGAAGTCAATAAAAATATAAAGTCTGGGGAAACGCATACATCTATAAAGTTTTGTGCTGATGAACCACTAGAGCAAAAGTCACCTTTAGATGATATCAGACAATCCGAGGAATACAAAAAACTGCTCGAAAATAACTGACAGCCCGATCGCCCTTACAATACAATAATCGATCGCACACCGCCACACTTCTCAGGGAAAATATAAAAATGATAAATATAGAAGAATATGTCGATCGCACTGCCGAACTGATAAACTTACCCCTAGACCCAGAACATCGGCCCGGTGTTGTGGTAAACTTCGAGAGGATAGTGGCGATCGCCCAACTCGTTACCGAATTCCCTTTACCCCCAGAAGTAGAAGTCGCGCCGGTGTTTGAACCTTAGATTTTTAACCGCAGATGAGGGCTGATGAACGCGGATGAACGCAGATATTTTTTTGGATAAGGCTGATGCGGTTGCTACGGCAGCGGCGGTTAAAAGCGGTAAGATTACAGCTACTGCGGTGGTTAGTGCTGCTTTGGAACGGATTGCTG